>SXGQ01606688.1_pt1 | contig 278026 bp, 258 predicted proteins | sample 3178371 | NCBI WGS metagenome assembly SXGQ01 (sample SAMN11356859, study PRJNA531348) | freshwater metagenome | isolation source: freshwater sample F1-20 | place: China: Fuxian Lake, Yuxi | collected 2017-12-25 | reverse complement strand
TCATAATAGAAGTATGCCCTTTCTTCCAGATCCCGACAAAGGTGCCCTTTCTAGGGCTGAAAATCCCCTGGCCTCTCGCTATGCTAGTTTGGGGATGAGTGCCCTATTTTCAACACTTTACAGACAAAAAACATGGCGGAGACTTTGGGTATTATTAGCAGAATGCCAGATCGAAATGGGGCTGCCTATTACGACTCTTCAGGTCGACACAATGAGGTCGACACAAGATCAGGTAGATCTGGAAGCTATCGCTAAACACGAAAAGATATTGAAGCACGATGTTATGGCAGCTATTTATGCCTGGGGCGAACAAGTACCCAGTGCGCGTGGAGTGATTCATTTAGGTGCGACCAGTTGTTTTGTCACAGACAATGGGGATACGCTTATTAACCGAGAAGCCCTAAATCTTATTCGTCAACGATTGTTAGGAGTTATCTCGGCCTTACGTAAATTTGCGTTAGCTCATAGTACCTTGCCTACTCTTGGGTATACCCATTTTCAACCTGCACAACCTACAACTGTTGGGAAACGGGCTACGCTTTGGATACAAGATCTCGTTCTTGACCTAGAAGATCTAGACCATCTCCTAGCCACACTTCCTCTGCTGGGTCTTAAGGGGGCTACAGGAACACAAGCCAGTTTTGTAGAACTCTTTGGTGGGGACAAAAAGAAAACACAAGATCTCGAAGATCTTTTTTCTAGAAAACTTGGACTGCCTATCATCGCAATCAGCGGGCAAACCTCAACGCGTAAACTCGAGGATCGCATAGGACAAATTTTGTGTGGTATCGCCAGCAGTTCAAGTAAATTCGCAAATGATATCCGCCTCTTACAACACCTTAGAGAAATTGAAGAGCCCTTTGACAAAGAACAAGTGGGTTCGAGCGCGATGCCGTACAAGCGCAATCCTATGCGTTCAGAACGCATTGTGAGTCTAGCGCGTTTTATTACAGGCCTAATGCCAAGTACTTATCAAACATCTTCTAATCAATGGCTCGAAAGAACCCTAGACGATAGCGCGCACCGCCGATTGACAATTTCTCAAGGATTTCTCGCAGTCGACTCGATTTTAATTCTTTACCAAAATATTGCCGAGGGCCTCTTGGTCCACACACCGATGATTGATGCCAATCTGCGTCGCGAACTACCTTTTTTGTGCGCCGAAATCTTATTGATGGAGGCTACAAAAAGAGGTGGTGATCGACAAACCCTACACGCTAGGTTTAGAGAAAGCGCCCTCAAAGCCATGGAAGAAATACATCACGGGAAACCCAATCCCCTTACATCACTGCTTGCCGAAGACCGATCATGGGGCTTAGAGATTAGTGATATAGAAGTGTTATTAAAGCCAGAGAGACTGGTAGGACGGGCCCCCGAACAAGTGAAGGTTTTTATAGAAAAAATTATCGACCCTATTTTGTTCAGTTTCGAGCCGCTACCGCCCGAAACTCCTCGCGTGTAAGGCTAAAGAATGTTAAAAATTGCTGTTGTCGGCGCACAAGACATCTTAGGGCAGGAGCTGGTCCGTACACTCGAGATGCACCACTGTTCTGTACTCCCACTCGCCTCTGGGCCACTGACAAAAGAGCAAGAAGAAAACGATATTGTAGCTTTTGCCCCGACCCCCGAACTAATTCAAGATTACGACGCGGTTATTCTAGCGAAACCTGAACCCACCGGCTTACTCGATCAATTCTCTGGGCGCATTCTTGATGTAACGGCGGGTGCATCTCGCGGGGTTCCTGCGCCGCTGACAGGTTCATGGGGCGACGATAAGAGAGTGTTTGTTCGTCCTGCGGTAGAGCAAATTTTATTGCTGCTGCCCCAATTAGTTGAAAATCTCGCCAGCATTAGCGGGGTATATTTGAGATCTGTATCGCATCGAGGTGAATCAGGGTTGATGGAGCTTCATCAACAAAGCGTTGCGGTTCTTCAAGGCGAAGAGCCGGACATAACACCACTTGGCTATCGAGCTGCTTTTGAAGTTGTACCTCAAAAACCAAAAGGCAGAATCATAGATATTTTAACCCCCACTTTTTATGGCGATCTTTTAGTTCTGCATCTCGTGAATTTACAAAAAACCATGTCAAAAAAAATCGATGCCCCCCCACAAGTTTTATGGGTTGACACACCTCCTACTTCGAGAGATGTTGCAACACGTAGCGAAGTCCTTGTGTATGCGGATGTTGATTCTTCGGGACAATATGTAACGCTAGTTATAGGGTTTGACCCTATTTTATGGGGCGTTCTTCAGCCGATGGTTCGCCTCTTATCTCTCAAGGTTTAGTATTTATGTCTTCACGTTTAGATGAACACCAAGGGCGCTCAGAATTTTTTAGTTCAGCTAAAAAATTAGCCCTAGGCTTCTTCGCAGAGCGTTTTGAGACATTAGCAATCGGGCTTGGCTCGGATTTAATTCGTCCCCCTGGTGCTCTCGATGAACTCTCTTTCCTAAGTTGTTGCACGCGTTGTGACAAATGTATTGAAGCATGCCCCCAAGATTCTCTGATCAAAGCAGATGCGAAAACCGGGCTAGCTATTGGGACTCCTTACATCGACCCTAGAACAACACCCTGTTACTTATGCACAGAATTACCCTGTATTACAGCCTGCCCCGAAGGCGCCCTAATTTGGCCGACTCGTGCTACTAATGGGGGGTTTAGTAGATCGGGACCTGCGGCAGTTTTCATTGGCACCGCGGAAATTTCATCAGAACTTTGTCTTACCTATGAAGCGCCGAATCGTACACCAATGTCATGCCAGGTATGCGTAGACCGGTGCCCCTACCCAGGTATTGCGATAAAGATGAAACCTAATTTAGACCAAACACATGCTCACCCAGAAGTTGTATCTGAATTTTGTACAGGCTGTGGATTGTGTGTGTTTGGTTGCCCCACAGATCCTTCTGCAATTAAAATTATTCCTAAGCAAAAATTCAATTAGAGTTTACTTAGAAGATAGCAATCCCATCTTGTTGGCTTACTTCAAACGCATTGAAACTACTTCGGACCAAAGGCCCCGCGTAAACGGTTGAAAACCCCATAGCTTTTGCTCTTTTTGCAAGCAGTTCGAACTCCCCCGGGGGGACGTATCGAGTGACCGGGAGTTGATATCTTGTAGGCCTCAAATATTGACCAAGTGTCAGAATATCCACCTCAACTAAACGAAGTTTTTCGAAGACCTCTAGAAGTTCTTTTTCATTTTCACCAAGTCCCAACATCAATCCGCTTTTTGTTTTAAACTGATCGCCAAAAATGTCTCGGCCTAAATCTTTTGCTTTTTTTAGTACAGATAATGATCTTTCAAAACGGCCCGCTGGCCGAACTATTGGGTAAAGACGGGGTACTGTTTCGACATTGTGATTTAATACAATGGGGCCAGATAAAATCACTGATGATACAGATTCTAGGTCTCCCATAAAGTCTGGAATCAAAACCTCTACTGACACACTAGGGCACCGGCGTCGGATGGCTCGAACCGTCTCGGCAATTTGGGCTGAGCCGCCATCTAGGAGATCATCGCGGTTCACGCTTGTTAAAACCGCGTAGCGCAATCCCATAGCCTCTACGCGGGAGGCTGTATCTTCAGGTTCGTGGGGATCGAGAACCAACGGTTTCCCATTTTTAATCGAGCAAAACCCACAGGCACGAGTGCAGATGTCTCCCAAGAGTAAAAATGTTGCTGTGCCATGTGTAAAACAATGGGTTCGGTTGGGGCAACGAGCTTCTTCACAGACAGTATGAAGATGGCTTTCTCGAAGGCCAACTTTCAGATCGTGAAGTTGGCTTAATGACGTTTTTTCTTTGGAGATCCAAGAGGGAAGCCTTTCATGGGTATCAAGAACCTCACGCCCACTCTTTTTTGGAAAACGACCCATGCGCTAGTCCCTTATTTTTATTCTGACAGGTGATACGATTAGACCATTCTAGAAACCCCTTAAGACTTAAGCCACGCATCAAGAAGCCACCAATGATCGACATAAAAAACTTATTATTAGGCAAACGATATTCTGATGACAACACCCGTCAGACCAAGGTCGGTAAACCTGTCGGGCTTGCTGTTTTTAGTTCGGATGCCCTAAGTTCTGTAGCTTATGCTACGCAGTCCATTATGGATACAATCGCTGTAGCTGGCCCAACGGTTGGCTTATCAGGCGCTTTGCTTCTCGGCGCATTTGCCTGGTCGTGGTATGCAGCATTAGGTATTGTATTGCTGCTAATAATTTTACTCGTGAGCTATAACCAAACAATTCGCGCATATCCATCTGGCGGCGGTGCGTATTTAGTTGCGCGCGATAACCTTGGAGAAAACTTTTCTCAAACAGCAGGAGCAAGCCTTTTAGTTGACTATATCTTAACAGTAGCAGTTAGCGTAAGTGCAGGTGTTTCAGCACTTACATCCGCTTTTCCATTGCTTGATCCCTACCGTATTTTCATCGCCTCATTGGTCATTCTGTTTGTGGCCTACATCAACCTAATCGGCGTTAAAGAAAGTGGATTATTTTTTGCAGTACCAACTTACTGCTTCGTCCTCGGTATCTTTTCTCTCCTCGCCATAGGGGCGTATCGCGTTTTATCTGGGGCTCCTGTTGTTGCTCCAGATTCGTTAGTACGGGTAGTTCCTAGCCTTGATCAATTTACGGGGATTGCAGCTGTCTGGTTATTTGCTCGGGCCTATGCTGCTGGATGTACAGCGCTAACGGGTATTGAAGCAATCTCTGATGGGATTCAAAACTTTAAGCCACCCGCGGCAGAGAATGCAGTCAAAACCATGCGCATGATGACACTTCTTCTCGCGAGTATGTTCTTGGGTATTACTTATCTAGCTAATCATTACCAACTTACCCATCACCCCCAAGATACAGAAACACTGCTATCGGCACTAACCAAGAGAATTATCTCGTTAGTACCAGGTTCATCGGGGCTATCTTACTTCTACTATCTATTGATCCAAGGGCTCACGATGGCCATTTTGTTTTTAGCGGCCAATACGGCTTATGCAGATTTTCCAAGACTGTCGGCCATGCTAGCAAAAGACAAATATCTACCGCGTCAATTCTCGCAACAAGGTCATCGTCTTGTTTTTTCTAATGGAATTTTGATTCTTAGTTTTCTCGCAATAATTTTAGTTTATTTATTCAACGCACGCGAACACTACTTACTCGACCTTTACGCCTTCGGTGTATTTCTGGGTTTTTGTATCAGTCAAGGAGCCATGGTTGTTCGTTGGCGACGGATCCAGGGACCCTATTGGAAAGTAAAACTAGTTTTGAATTCATTAGGCTTCATAGCAACCTCACTTGTCTTGTTGGTGATCCTGTTTACTAAATTTATAAATGGTGTTTGGGCAGTAATCATCCTAATATTTGGACTTCTCCTCCTCTTTCGGGGCATTAGATCTCACTATGTAGAGATCGAAGAAAAGCTTTCAGCAAGCACCCAGGGCTATGATTTACACCGCAAACATCGCGTGATTATATTGGTGTCGGGGATGCACGTAGGTGTGGTATCTGCTTTGAATTATGCCAAGACCATCGCACCACACGATCAAATTGAAGCCTTCACTGTTGATTTGATTGATGAGAATGGGCGGCATAACCCGGACATAGAAACATTAAAGGATAATTGGTTTAAATATGGAGAAGGTATCAAACTCCACTCAATCGAAGATCGCTATCGGCAGATTGTTACACCTATTATTAATTCCATTAAGAAAATGACAGAAGCAGAACCCGAATGTACCATTACGGTCATCATCCCAGAATTTGTTACCCATGGTTTTTTTGATAAACTTCTGCACAATCAAACTGCATTCTTTATAAAACTTAAGCTGCTATCGCTGCGACAGGTTATTATAGTTTCGGTCCCGTATCACTTATAAATTACTGACCAAATTAGACTTAGCCACATTAGATTTTCAATTCGACTGCAGAATAGGCAGCCCCAATAATGCCTCCGACGGTGTACGGTGATTTCGGTCGGTGAGAATAAACAAAACGGTAATTGGTAATAAGACCAGGGAGAGTAAATATAACAAAGAAAAGAACATCCGTTGTCCATTATTTTTAAATGGCATACTCAGGCGATACGAAGACATAAAAGGTGTTTTATCAAAAAATAAAAGTGGCGCAAGAAGCACTGCCCACGAACATATAAAATGAAGCGCATACATCATCCACCGTACTTTTTCGTCGTAGAGATCTTCTGTAGGTATTAACAATACTTCACTCACCACGATGGCGAGGCCAACATTAATCATGTATACAAAAATTGATTCGATAAATAACACGGATACTATAGGCCAAAATGATGAAATTAGAACGAGCTCCTGCCGCCTATCCGGCAAGGCCGAGTCCTTAATATCCTGTGTCGGTGGCCCGTCAGGGCTAGGTTTTATGGACTCGTAATCAACCCATAAAGGACTTGCAAGCATTTTAGGACCTTCAGATTGTGCCGAGGATACCGTGTATCTATTCTGAGAAGAAGTTGGATCATGATGTAGCGATACCGACACATCGAACAATAATTTTGGCGTAGGCTCAACGCTAGGATGTGCGCCGCAGCGCGGGCATTCAAATATATACTTCGGTTTTTTTGTACCGCACTGTTCGCAGTTATTGGTCATATAAATTAACCGAAGTAATCAAGCATAGCCTCTCTTTTTTTAGACTTCGTTCTTCGAAGATCTTCAAGTATAGATAATCGAACATCCCAGATAAGATCATCAGGGAATATAGCTCGTCCAAGTTTCAGAAAGGCCTCCGTGGCTTTATCATCTCCAGCCTTGAACGCCGCACGGGACAATCTAGTCAGAGCGTACGCGTGAAGGGCTAAAGCAGTTGGGTCGTTTGGCTTTCGCCCCAGCAGGCTTTCAGTATAAGCTTGTATCTCTGTAAACTGTTGATTCAAAATATACTTATCAATATCTTGCGCTGTTTTTTTTATTGGGTCTTGTTTGCTCAAACGGTCTCTTAATGCTTTTACTAATGTCGCGGCTTCGGGGTGTTGTTGATCTAATTTAGTTAGGTGACGGGCTCTATAAAAAGCATAGAGCGGGCGGTTTTCTTTTTGAAAATATAAAACCTCTTCCCAAATAGCCTGTGGCTCGTTTTGAGGAATAACGTAAGGGGATTGATTTCTACTAATAGTTAAAGTTTGTTCTTGTGCACGCGCAGTTATATTTTCTGATCGATATCCTTGAAGTAGCCACCAAGCGCATATAAATATTACAAGAATAGATAAGCCATATTTAAAAAACCCCTTCTCCCCACATTGTCGTAAGAAAAAATTGGAGTTTAGGCGACTCGGTAACTTTGTTAAACCAATTGGTGGAGCCGACCGAGAAATTTTGGTCGCCTTCTCTGAGTTTTTATTAGTGCAATCGGTCGCCATAGTTTGATCAATGGAGTCTGTTAAATATGGCCTTAGTCGTGCTAAGCCTTGTTGGGCACCCAAATGACGGGGATCTCGGTGGAGAATTTCAGAGTAAATTGCAATAGCCTTGCCAAACATACCTCGACGAGCAGATGCCTCTGCCTCTTCAAGTTTTGGTATAAATGGATCGGTAATCATATAGCTTTTCCGCTTCGTGCTATAGGGTGAATCATAAGTTGAAATCGGGTATGCCCACATGTGAACTCTGAGTTATTTTCAAGCGAACATTTTTCTTTAATGGCTCGGCTCTTTATAAAGGTGCCATTAGTTGATCCAAGATCTTCTAGCCATACCGACCCATCCTGCTCAAGACTTATTTGTGCATGGCGTCGACTACATTGTGGGTCGTGAGTTGTGATTTCACCCTCCGATCGTCCGATTGTGATGACAGCTTGTTGAATCACAAAGGGGTCCATTTGCATTCCTGAAATTGTTAGCAGTACATAGCGGTTATGTATAAGCGGGTTTAGCCTCGAAGGCACAATGGGTGAGGGCTGGTGTGGGCTGAGAATATCGAATTCATGGGAACAACTCGGGCACCCTAGGCGTTTACTCGTACTGCCTTGAAAACGATTCTCATCATAATAAAAACGACCAGAACAACTCGGGCAAACAATAATCATAGACAGCTAGCTCGATAGCAGCACGGGGTTATGCTGCTCTGCAATACATATATGAGCACGAGTATCAGACAGGGCCAGTGCGGCAGACGCGCGGGCTAGATCTACATGATTATTCTCTTCGCTGAGGTGTGCTAATACCACACGATTCAGACAAGAGGTATTCATAGTTTTAAGAAGACCCGCCGTATCTTCATTGCTTAAATGACCTACTTTGCTAAGTATTCTTGCTTTAAGTTCTGGAGTATAGTTTCCATCGATCAACATTTGTTCATCGTAATTGGATTCAATCACGAGAGTTTCAAGACCATCGCAGCACTGTCGGACCGCCTGTGAAATATGGCCTAAATCTGTGATTACCGCCAAAGATCGATCTTCATTTTCGAATCGAAATGCAACAGGATCGACAGCATCGTGAGGCAAAGGGAACGCCCTAATCGTCCATGGGTCAAACTTCAACTGAGATCCGCTTTCAACGGGCACCCAACGGTTATCAGGAATGATGATATGCAACTTCAATTCAACCGCTTTTTTTGTTAACGGCGTGAGTAGGAATTTCCAGGACGTATTTCTTAAGAGAACAGGTAAGGCACTAATATGATCGTTATGTTCATGAGTGATGGCCATACCTTTAATGAAAGAAAAATCCCAGCCAATCAGGATCATCCTTCGTTCTATTTGTCGAAGAGAAAGTCCTGCATCAACTAATAAAATGGAGTCCTTGTGACGTATGGCGTGGCAATTACCCTTTGAGCCTGAAGCTAGAGAAGCATAATCCATTAACCTATTGTGAGGTTATTTAGAAACTACAGCCCATAAACATATATGAGTTGTAGCCCTTTTCTACTTGAGCTTTAATTCTGTTTCTAGGGTTAGAACCAATTTTTCCCCAGATTTAGAGATGGTTTCTTGGGTGAGCGTTCCTGTCCACAGACCCGAGGTCCCCGAGGCTTTCAGGGCCCAGGTCTCTCTACGGGATTCCCCGTTTTCTAGGTCGGCATAACCCATCAGCACCATACTATTTTCACCCCAAACACCAGTCATAGGAAGATTAGTTTGCCCCGGCCTAAGCCAATGCGCTACTGCGCCAATGCGAAGAAAAGGGTGGTCGGCGAAAGCGCTAGCGTCTCGGCTCTGCCATGAACCCAGAGTATTTTTTGCGGCCTCTATTCGACCCGCATTTGTACCCTCTGCATTGATCAGTCGTACGCGGTAATTGTCAACAGCGAAAGACAGATAAGAGGGAATTTGTCCCACTGTCGGCAGAGGCTGGTCGGCTAACTTAATTAGCACACTATAATCGACCTCATTTGGGTTTGCTAACGACCTCGTATGAAAAGTTTTCAGCGAAGCCTCAGACATCCCCTTGGCCACTTTTGCCATTGAAGAGATACGGCCAGTATGAGCGGATGCGAAGAATACCGCCTGCAGATCCACGCCTGGTAAACCGAGATCACCTTCCATGGCAGTGAGGGCTTGAGTTGCTTTATTCCAATCTTCCATTCCCATCGCAATTTCAAGATTAAGATTGCGCATCTTTATGATGAATTCTGGATCCAAATCTCTTATAGATAATAATTCTGAGCCTCTTTGTTGCCGCATAATGCGTACTTCAGGATTAGTTGCATTACCTCCTTTTTGCGTATCAAATCCTCGATACTGAGTGGCTCGTTCAGCTCCTGAAAGTTCCCGCTCCGTTGTTCCCATTGCATTTAAATAACTACCCCAACCTAGCGCCCAGGCTCGTTCGAATAAGGCCTGAGGATTGCCAGCACCAAGAGAGGGGTTCTGTAATCGTAACTTTTGCGCCGCTAGAAGCCATTGAGCCGCCACATAGCGAATCCTAAAATCTGCCTGAAGTTCGAGTTGCATAACAGCGCCTTCGACAGGGCTGCCCACTTTAAAATCTTCTAGTGCGGGTTTGCCGCTAGCGAAGCGAGCCAACGATCCTTTTATGAGAATCTCTTGGCCCATGAGGGAAACGAAGAATAAAGACAATAAAAAAGTTTTTTTAAACACTAGAGCCCCTTTTGATAATTATACTTCCTTAAAGCTTACCTATAAAGGTATATTGCCATGTTTTTTGGCGGGCAAGATATCGCGCTTGGTCTCAAGAAAGGAAAGCGCTTTGAGAATCTTTTCGCGAGTCTCACGGGGGAAAATTACTTCATCTACGAACCCTAATTCAGCTGCAATATAAGGGTTGGCAAATTTTTCATTATAAGCCTCTACCAATTCATTTTTCTTAGCTTGGGGATCTTTAGATTCTTTAATCGTTTTGGAGTGAAGGATGTTCATTGCGCCCTCGGCGCCCATTACGGCAATTTCAGCCGTAGGGTAAGCAAAATTGAAATCAGTCCTTAAATGTTTTGAAGCCATTACGCAGTAGGCGCCACCGTATGCTTTGCGAGTAATGATGGTAATTTTTGGAACTGTAGCTTCTGCAAAAGCGTATAGCAATTTGGCACCATGGCGAATAATCCCCCCATGCTCTTGTTGCACGCCAGGCATAAAACCAGGGACATCTTCAAATACAATTAATGGAATATTAAAGGCGTCACAAAAGCGAATGAACCGGGCAGCTTTTTCGCTCGCTGAAATATCTAATACCCCGGCCAAATAACAAGGTTGATTGGCTACGAGGCCCACAGACTGACCTCCCATCCGCCCGAAACCTACGACAATATTCGGGGCAAAGGCTTGATGTACCTCGAGAAAATGCTCTTCATCTACAATACCTCTGATAATATCGCGAACATCATAAGGTTTATTAGGGTCGGCGGGGATCAAATCATCTAATACAGAATTAATGGACGGTGGGTGACTCGGTACAGGGAATTTCGGTACCTTAGAGAGATTATTACTTGGTAGAAAAGAAAGAAGCTCTCGAGTATGGGCCAGGGCTTCGGCATCATTCTCTCGGACGAAGTGAGCTACGCCACTTTTTGAACTATGTGTTGCTGATCCTCCTAATTCTTCCTTGGTTACTTCTTCGTGAGTCACTGCCTTGATCACATCTGGTCCTGTCACAAACATGTATGAGGTACCTTTAACCATTGTGATGAAATCAGTAATGGCAGGACTATATACTGCGCCGCCCGCACAAGGTCCCATAATGAGAGAGATTTGAGGTATTACGCCGCTAGCAAGGGTATTGCGAAGGAAAATATCAGCAAATCCTCCAAGCGATAAAACGCCCTCTTGGATGCGGGCTCCGCCGCTATCATTTATGCCGATAAAAGGACAGCCCACCTTCATAGCAAGGTCCATTATCTTACAAATTTTTTGTGCATTAGCCTCAGATAGAGAACCGCCATTAACGGTGAAATCTTGTGAGTAAAGTGCCACTGGCCGCCCATCAATTTTAGCAAAACCCGCGATAACCCCATCCCCTAATATTTGTTCTTCTGGAGCGTGGCGATGCTTTTTAAATGCATCAACTTCTTCAAAAGAATTTTCATCTACTAATATTTCAATACGCTCTCGTGCTGTGAGTTTTCCTGAATCATGCTGTTTTTTAGTTCGCTCAGCACCGCCTCCTATAAGAGATGAAGTACGCTGATCCTCAAGTAACCGAAATTTCTTTTTTAGATTCATTAAGATCTCCTATATAAGGCTCATACTACCGCCCAGATTTCTTCCAATCTTTCAAAAACCCTTCAATACCCTTATCAGTAAGAGGGTGCTGGAGCATTTGATCAAAAACTTTGGTTGGGATGGTGGCTACATGAGCCCCTGCGAGTGCGGCCTCAGTAACATGGATGGGCCCTCGCATTGATGCGGCCAGCACATAAGTCTCGAGACCATAATTCCCGTAAATTTCAACAATTTGACGGATTAACTCCATACCATCTTGGTTGATATCATCTAAGCGCCCAACGAACGGCGATACATAAGTAGCACCGGCCTTGGCCGCCATGAGCGCTTGCGTCGCGCTGAAACACAAGGTCACATTAGTTTTAATTCCCATGGTCTTAAAAGATTTAGCAGCTTTAAGGCCATCAAAAGTCATGGGTACTTTCACCACAACATTGGGATGAATTTTGGCTAGTTTCTTTCCTTCATCTATCATTCCGTCTGCATCAAGACTAATAACTTCAGCGCTGATGGGACCATCTACAATCGAGCATATTTCTTCGATGATCGCCTCAAAGGGTCGACCACTTTCTTTAGCGATCAGCGAAGGATTTGTTGTGACCCCATCAAGAATACCCAAAGCGTTGATGCGCTTAATCTCAGCAATATTGGCTGTATCGATAAAAAATCTCATCAGTTCTCCTAGGAAGTTCGACTGCCCTCTTCCATTGTCTCAGGCTCTCAGGCATCCTTAAAGTCCGGAGAAAACAATGCCACAAGATGCAGAGATTAAGGTGCTTGACCGAGGTTTTGTGCGCCTCGTAGATATGATGGGAAATGACTTATCGGTAGTCAATGCTGCGCGCGTTTCTTTTGGGAAGCGCAAAGAGCATTTCGAAGAAAAAGATAAAAAACTTATTCAATATCTTGCCAAGCATGAACACACCTCTCCCTTTCGTCATGCCTACGTTCAATTCCACATCAAGGCACCCATCTTTGTGTTTCGTCAGTGGATGAAACATCAAGTCGGTTGTTCTTGGAATGAAATTAGCGGGAGGTATGTGGAATTTCCGGATGATGAGTTTTTCATTCCAAGCCTTTTCCGTCAACAGTCTAAAGATAACAAGCAAGGAAGCCAAGGAGAGATCGAGTCCGAGCATCGAATAGCAGCTCGGACCGCGTATGAAGCGGCCTGCAGACATGCTGTGGACGAATATAAAAAACTTCTTTCTCTTGGTGTTTGTAGAGAGCAAGCCCGCTGTATTTTACCGCTAGGGCTTTATTCAGAGGTTTATTGGACATCATCCCTACAAGCCGTCGCTCATTTTATTCGCCTCCGCTCTGAATCCCACTCCCAATGGGAGATCCAACAGTATGCTCACGCTGTCCGGGAGCTCATAGAAAAAGTCTTCCCTGCCAGCTTGGAGGCTTTACTTTCTACGGACGTTGGATAAGCTTAGCGGAATAAATAAGATATTTTAATTTGGATAGTGTCATCAGAAGGAACATGTTGAAGCATCGTCAAGTCATTGAAAGGGCGAATGCCACCTTGCGGGCTAATGAGATCAGTATTCCTAGCATTTTTTCCATAGACCAAAAAGAATGCAGAGCCAGGAGCGAATTCCCACCGAGTAATCATATTGACCACCAATGACCGGAAACTACCATTTGGGGAACGCGTGGTGATTGATGCAGGTGAGTAGACCCCATCGCTAACATAAGACCGAAGGTCGCTATAAATATAGTTCACTCCAAGCCATTCGGTACTTAATTGAAACGTTAAACGAGGGTTAGCCACGTAACTGACCTTTAGTAGATGACCAAATTCTGTCAATGTACGATAGCCCACGATGGGGGTGGCATTCGACATTCCCGCTACAAAACCCACAGGGGTCCTCGATTGTGTTTCGAACCAGTAGTCCCCTTGGCTTTGCGTGAGATATTGAGTCATTTCGATTTTCCACTGATCCGTTAATTGAAAATCATTTTGAACTCCGAACCCCCCTTTTGATTCATCGCCCCCAATATTAAATAATTCAAATTCCCACTGCCATACACCATATTGAGGACTTTCTAATTCCAACTTATAGCCCGCACCGGATCCTCGAGGTAAATATTTTTTTCGGGCATCAGAAAAAGTTCGAAGTTCATAATCATCTTCTCTAGGTCCGAAGAAAAATCCATCGAGTTTAATGCGGTATAAGTCTTTGGTATTAAAGCGTATGGCGGTAGACAAATTATTTTGAACCACATGGTTAGCACTATCGCGAGCGTGATTCAATTGAAGATCAATATTTAAATTCTGGGCGCCACCCATGGGTTGGTCCCAAGTTCGACCACTGTAGATACTCAAACGCTTCTCGTCGGTTCGAGATTGATAGCCCAGATCGTTCAGTTGAAAACGAGGACCAACATATACCGGGTTAATGGAAAGAAAAGCTCCGTTTGACCACCTTTTACGCCAATTTAATCGACCTCGCCAGTCACTAAGAATTTGCCCAGGAGGACCCACCCTTGAATTCGACAAGGTCCCCTCGAAGGTTTGATCTTGGTTGCGCCATACCCCATCAATTGAAGTGACCAAAGCATCGTCATTCTGCTGACCCGAACGATTGACCCACGAGGCAAACCCACCGATAAAGCTTCCGCGGTCATCGAGGGCCTGCGAGACTCGCATAACCCCGTAATTAGTCGAGGGTAAAAGGGTTTCTTTCCGAGTGGATCCATCAACAGAGCGGATATAAGCTTCCGCTGTTTTTGTGTTGGCTCCAAGAATGCCAATATTAAGGCCCCTTTCGCTCTTCGATGTATATTTAGCCGCGCCCGTAATCACTGCCGAACTATCCCAACTGAGTAGTCGTTCTCCCGGGAGGATGGTGGCGGCTGGGGTAGCTTGACCAATACGACGACTATATAAAAAAGGAGGCCCGCCGATTTGAAAAATATCGGACCCCTCCGTAAAGAAAGGTCTTTTTTCTGGGAAGGACGTTTCGAGTGCCGACAAGTTGAATACAGTTTGATCCACTTCGACCTGCCCAAAATCGGGCTGGATAGCCAAGTCTAGCTGCGCATTATTGGGGAGACTCAGTCGAGCATCAAGACCATAATTAATAAAGGACTGGAAATCACGATTGGTCGCTGAACGCGAAATATCTTTCTTGGCAACGATAAAAGGAACCCATTCTTGCTTGGTTTGTATACTCAGTTGCTCGATCCCCCGGAGGAAGGGGTAGTTTGCGATACCACTTGCTACATCTCGGGGCTCCACATACCATTTACTTTCTTCTTTACTTTGGCCATTGTCGGCTCGGCATGGATTAAAGCCCCATGGGGCATTGCTGCCGACAGGGATTTTCATCGCTGAGAGCGGGATTCGCATTTCAACCGACCATCCATCATCATCAACGGATACTGCGCTTTCCCAAACAGCATCCCAGGAGAAATCAATTCCTCGATATTGCTGGCTATCATTTGCGATGAAGTCAAATTGGACTCCCGCAGCAGTAACTCCAAACACATACGCTGATCGTCGAGACAAAATGGGATCTAGGCCGATAAAGAAACTATCGGCACCTTCATTACGCTGGTCTCTACGATTTAGGCGCGTCATAATTTTTTGAGTGGGAGCACTTTTTAAAAGTCGAGCTCCTACATAAAGATATTTGTCATCAAACAGAATTCGAACTTGAGTGAGACCCTGTGCCGGTTCTAAATAGTTTGGGAATGTCTGCCGAAAGCCTTCTGTTACGTAGGCGACGCGCCAATCCTGTTCATTCAGTTTCCCGTCAAGGAGAATGAGGTCTCCTCGTCGAGAAGCTTGGTGTGCAGGCAAGGATATCGTTTGAGCTGACATCCCCACCCAGAAAAAGCAACCCATCACCAGAAGACCTTTTTTTATTATTTTCGTCATTTTAGCCCTGGTGAACCTCAACAGATAAATCAGTATCCTATGAGAAAAAGCCTTTCCTTATTTTTTGGTTGCTATTTAGTATGCGCTCACCGGTCAATGGTATGAAAATTACGATGAGTGGATAAACTTAATTCATGATTCTTGCCCACCCCTTCTTGCGCCAGTTGATTCTCGCTACTGCGGTCACAACTTCTTTAATAGCGAGCGGAGGAACTTTAATTGTTAAAAATAAAAAATTTATTGCAGAAGTAGCCGTGACTCCTCAAGAACAAGCTCGCGGACTGATGTTCCGTCAGTCCCTGCCTAGCAATCGATGTATGGTTTTTTTGTATGATAATGATGAGCCGAGACCCCTTTGGATGAAAAACTGCTTAATTCCTTTGGATGTTGTATGGACTGATCGAGAAGGTCGTATTGTTGGGTTGATTGCAAATATTCCGCCATGCCCACCTAGTAAAGGCGATAACTGCCCGACATATGGCGATCAGTTTATCGCACGATACTTTGTTGAATTCTCTTCGGGAACTATCGCACGCCTGAAATTGAAAGTAGGCGATCGGGTGAGTTGGGATATCATTCTTGACGATGGGCGTCGAGTTCAGCTACCCAAGCAAGGCTAATGAAAATATCTGGCTATAGAATTAGACGTAGAGATCTTTAACTGCCCCTGAGCTCGCACGACCTTTTTTAGGAAATCGAGCAATCTGTCTCAGATGCTCCGGCGGCAGAGATAGAGCGCTTAGGTCAATCGGAGATATGCGATCCGCTAGTAACTTGTATGCTTTAGCCTGTTTGGGGAGCCGATCTGGAAGAAATACTTCATGGCCTTGTGCATAAGACATGAACGGAGGCATAACAACTGCATAGCCTGTATACAGAAAAGCCGAGACACGCATCCAGTCTTCACTACCGCTGGGTGATTTTACCGGTATGGCAAAGACCGGATGAACCCCACCATTAATCCAAATCTCCCGATTTTCTAATCGAGGGTATACAAAAATATGTCGGCGGTACATAAAGTGATAACTCTCTATTTGTAAATGATCCACAACCTTGAGTAAAGGATTATTAACGGCAGGTCCTTCGCTTCGATCGGACTGCCCAACGACTTGAATTACGGGGCGAGATTTGCCTGTTAATTTAGAAATATAAGCATTCAATTCCTCAGCCTCTTCCCCCACCAAGTGACCTTGATTAGGTTTAATATTCCCAAGAACTACAATTTGATCAGGTTGGTAGTCGGATAAAAGGCTTACTAATCGCTCCCAGGGATCTAGGTGGGCCGCCAAAGGAAGCCCTTCCGCTGCCCGACGTCGCCCAGCCCCAAGGCCAAAAAAGAAATCACATAATACCAATGTTCGTGCGCGAGACAACCAAAGCGCACGCCGGCTATCCATTAGGCAATCATCGAATATTTGAAGATGCATATCTTTTAGGATAAACGCAGAGGTAGATTTCCCCTAAGATATACCGAGAAATTAAGGGAAATTTTACGGAGTTAGAGAAAATTCATCCGTGTGTAATTACTTCCTAGAAGGGCGTTAGTGGACGTCGTTGCTTGCCCTAGCCACCGATCTAAAACTGTCGCGTACATATTTCTAAAATCACTATCGGAGCTATAGCGCATGTTGGCGTTATTATCTAGGTTCGCCAAATTGGGGTAAGTGCCATAAAGCCCCCCTTTAATGCTATTACCAATACATAACGATAAAGAGTTAGTGCCATGGTCAGTCCCCCCGCTATTCTCTGTGACTCGTCGACCAAACTCACTCCACGTCATCATCATCACGCGGTTCTGAGCCAACCCTGTTGATGTCGTGATCGCTCCCAAATCTTCATAGAACGACTTAATTGATCCTCCTAGCGTTGAAAGAAGATTCTTCATGGCGATCAATTGATTACTATGGGTATCCCAACCCCCTAGCCGGCAGTAATAAACTTGGATTGGAAGGTTGGCGGAGATCATGGATGCAATCAATTTGAATTGAACACTGAGGGCATTTGAGAGCACCGCCCCATTCGTATTGGTGTAATTGGAATCTCCAGGGTAAGGTACACTCGGCGTTCGAGTGGTTAGGGTCGAAATCCCTTGCACCGAGTCATAGAAACTCTTCTGTGATTTCGCTATCAGTTCATACGCGGCTCTAGAGGCACTGTCGGAACTGATAGAGCTGGCTGCTAAATTATAGGCGGATTGAAGCAACATATTATCGGTCGAGTAAGGAGCCTGTAGGGTGGCGTTCCGTAAACTTCCTGGGTATCTAAATCCGTTGGTACTCGTGATTGGGATAAAAGATCTCCGGGCTCCCGCAATCATGCGATGCACAGAATTTGTTGTAGTAACCCCTTGAATTGCATTGGCTGCATCGAAAGCCTGATCAGCAAATCGTCCTAACCAACCCGTTCCATTTAGACTCGAAGGATTCGAGCCCGAGGTTCCTCCTTGGGCCCATAAATCTGCTGCAGTGAAATGAGATAAATTAGGGCTGGGCATACTTAATCCGGTGATCCAAGCCACTTTACCTTGAGCTTGTAAAACATCGAGACCAATAAAATCACCATTGAGCCCCACGCCGCTTCCTAATGTGGTAGCGGGAGTAATTCTTAGCGTACTCCGCTTAGCTTGGTAAGCCGTCAGGTTAGCCCCACTGTCAGGGGGAATAACATTAAGCCAGTCCCATCCTCCATCCACATTAATGACAACTAAAATTGGGTTTGTGAAAGCGCCTGCATTCCCACCACCACCGGTACCGCCCCCAGAAGAGTCTAAAGAGGAGGAAGCTGAGCTGCCCCCACCACCGCAGCCTACTAAGCCGGCCACCGAAGCGCCGGCTGTTAGGGATGATTGAATAAAAGTGCGACGCGACAACGCTTTTTTCATGCTCTCCCCTAGTGCAATTGATTAGCTGGTGTACTCATCATCATGAAAGCTAACTCTCTGATCTTAACTTGATGAGTTGTATTGGTTAGGTTTATAGCGCTCCCGTTACCGCCGAATAAAGCATTGAGCCATGCATCTCTCAAGCTGGTTGGTGTCGGAGCGATCTGCAGCAGATTCGCAAGACGGTTGAAGATATCAAGTGAAGTAATTGGTGTAGTTGGAAACCATTTATTGAGATCTGTTGGCACAAGTGTGACGGTCAATTGTAATGATATGGTTCCTGCGCCTTGATAGAGGCCATATCGGTAAGTCTCGCTTAGGGCCACTGCAGAAGAACAATAACTTCTATAGCGCATCATATTGGCATTGACCCAAACATCATGCTCACCCCATCCATTAGGACCTGCGGGGTCTAGTAGCGCTAACCCGAGGTTGTCAAGAGTGGAGGAGTCAGAATCCGATGTCCCCACCAAGAGTCTCCACGCAGGGAATCCCTTAACTGCTAATGAATCTGCCTCACTCAGGTTATACCCCAACATGCGACAAGAAGAGACAAGCCAAACAATAGGGGAGGTAATAAGTGCGAATCGATGAGAGGCATCAAAAAAGAACTGAGACTTAAACAAAACCTTTAAGGAAGCACCAATATTAAAGTCGTTATTTCGAATCACTAGCCCAAAATCTTGAATATCTTGCGAAGTAAAGTTAGGAGTGACAAAATGACTAATCATTCTCGCCGCGAGGTATTCAGAACATTGAGTAGCACGAGATGTAGTGATGGAGCGAAGCACATCCTCTCCTGGGACCATTCCTGCTTGCGTCACCGTGTAATTAAAAGTCCGGTCAAGAAAAGTAATGCTTGCAGATCCTCCCGAAGCGTTGGCTGCTGAAGTAGGGTGTTGGTTGGGGAGTCGATTATTGCTTAAGGCCCCCATGAACCATGAAAGGGATCCTGCCGGAACTGTCTGGCCCTGAGCGACCACCGCTGTTCCCCTCTTGGCGTATTTATTAGTTACATTATTAGGTGCGGTGACAATATCCGATGAGACTACATAAAAACTCCAACCCGAAAGTGCTTTGGCTAGACTTGTAATATCTTGTTGCGAATACCCATTGTCGACACCCAATGAATAAAGCTCTAGCACTTCGCGTGCGTAATTTTCATTTGGCACAGCAGACCCTACAGCAGAGTTGGTAACGGAATCTAGCCAAACACACATCCCCGGATTTTTACTAACGGCTACTAGAAGGTCTGTAAAATTTCCAAGACCTCGGTCTCGAAACAATTGAATCTGTTCGAGCATGAGCGCCGTATTTTGGACTTTATCGTAACCAGTAGCAAAAAATTGGTGCCAGAAAAGAGATAAACGTTCGCGAAATGAATCAGGCGCATATTGCATTCGGAAAGCCCATGCTGCCTGGGCTACGCTCAACCGGTTCCGCCACGTATTAGGCCCCTCGCAAAGAAAACCATGCGCTGACGTGATAGCGGGAACAAGCACGTTGGCAGCATTGCCCGTTGTGGGGTCAATGGCACTGATCGCCACAACATCCGATCGATTAGCATAGACGGCATCAAAAAGAGAAGACGACTGCCCCCCATCGATCCAAGCATTAATGAAACTGCTCGGATTAGTCGCTGCTGCGGTCGCTGCCGCTTCCGGAGTTAACCCAAAGCCCGCTCGCCGGGCAAAGTGTTGAACATCAAGCATTGACCAAGATGTGATAGATGTAAGATTAGCCATAGCCTTAACCTTAACCTTAATCTTAACCTTAATTATTGAGTGCGCCGTTGTTAATCCATGCGCGAATTGTATCGACCGTAGGCTGGCATACGATGGGAGCACCTATTGGCATTCGCACGCCATAGGTTTGGCCAAACGCCGCTAGTCCTGGGTTATCTTTTGTTATTTTCTCAATCAACCAAGATGTATTTGCATTACCAGGGTTAACCCGATACCAAGAGGGCCCACTTTGAGTGACTGCGCGGAGTTGTGTGTATACACTATTGGCTGTTCCTGCAAAAACAATTCTACCTGCTGGGTTTGTCCCTCCGTGACAACTGCTTGTGTTCGAACCACAACTCAGCTGAAGGGCCGGTAGGATATCTGCAGAAAAACTTGGGTTAGCCTTCGTCGTGGCAATAGGGCATGTGGTAGAAGCATAGGGGTCAGTTGGGCTTGGTGAAATACTGCTTACAGACCCACCACCACAGCTAACTAAAAATGACGCCCCAAGGATGAACGAAGATTTTTTTGTGAGATTGGACCATAAAAGTATAAACATGAAGCGCACCGAGTTGTTTACTACATAAAATATTTTAGACTTAATCGAGGCTCATAGTAAATCAAACCCATCATTTCCTTTACTGGATGAACATCCCATTATTTAATTCAGTTAGGCCGTGATATTGAGACTTTGTAAAACCATCGATACCGGACATTCCTATTACCAAATTAAAATTTGGAAAATTTCAAAGATTCATTTTTAGGAAAAAATAGAATCTTCCGGTTCATACCCTGATGTCATGAGAATGTAATCGGACTTAAGGGTTAGATCAGAAGAGCTATTAAAAAATGATCTTCCCCGAATTGGCATGGGGTTTATTGTTGGATGGAGAGCTACGGGTAGAGATGCCATATTTACATTTTTTTAAAAATTCAGTTACGTGTAAGTAATTTACACAGTAACACTTGCTACTGCAGAAACGATAAGACCCCTCAATAGCCTCCGCCTCCACCTCCCCCTGCGCTAATAATAATAATTCTTCCTACCTGTGATGAGTGGAATTGACAAATATAAAACAAAGTAGATGGGGCGTCGTTAGGCACGGTGAAAGTTAAAGTACCACTATCCCTTCCGTTATTAGTAACACCATTGTTGTATGAACTGTCTGTTCCTGTAACTTGTGATGTTTTTATCCAAAACGGATGACCCGTTGCATTTATATTAAATGTATATGTTTGTCCTCTTGTTAGTGTTAAATCTGGATTAGAACTTCCATTGATAATGTAAGAAATTGAACCATTATTCGTTACGCTAAACACTGAAACACCAGGAGAGGGTCCTGGTGAAGTATAGCTTGCAGATCCTCCTCCACCTCCACCACCACAGCTAATTAAAAACGAGACACCAAGAACCAGCACAAATTTTTTTGTGAGCTCTGTACATAAAAGCAGAAACATGAAGTTCACCTCTATTTCTTATTCTATGCTTGATTTCATCCAAATCAAAATAACTCAGGACTCCTTTTGCTGGATTAACATCCCATCACCGTAACTGAAAAAACGATAAGATTTCTCAATAGCCTCTGCATAGACTTTTTGAGCTAGTTCGGTTCCCAATAGGCTACAAACGAGGACAAAAAGAGAACTTTCCGGAAGGTGAAAATTAGTCATTAGGCCACAAGTGATTTTTGGAGAGTTACCTGGCTTGAGAAATAAACTACTCTCTCCCTTGGGCGTCAATATGCTACCGTCCCAAGCAGTTTCTATCGTACGAAGGCTTGTTGTTCCAACACAGACGATGGGTTGTTTCTTGTGCAAGGCTCGTAAAAGCTTTTCCGAAGTCTCCACTCCAATAGTAAAAGATTCTCGATGCATATGGTGGTCATCAATATTCTCCACCAAGATCGGGCGAAAAGTACCTAACCCCACATCAAGGCGAATAGGTGCCCAATCGTGACCGCTTCGTTTAAGCTCTTCAATAAATGCCTTGGAAAAATGTAAACCTGCTGTTGGGGCAGCTACCGCCTCGCCTTCATCGGAAGCAAAATCGGTCTGGTATCTTAGGTCATCACTTTGATCTGCATCTCGGTTGATATAAGGAGGTAGCGGCAGGCTTCCAATTTGGTCTACTTGCGTCCATTCTGATAATTCTTCAGGATTAAGACGAACACTTCGCTCCCCTTGTTCGCCTTCCTTGAGAATTTTTAGTGATCCGAGAGGTCTTTGGGTGACAGGATGAAGAATGTCACAGGTAACCCCCGATATTAAACGACTTGCAGGTCTTACTAAAGCCTCAAAAGAACCATCTTGGTTGCGGTGGAAAAGCAAAGCCTCTCCGATTCCTCCCGTGGACCGCCTTAGTAATAAACGCGCTTTTCGAACGCGTACTTCATTCGGAATGATCAAACTGCAGGGCGAAATCCATCTATTTAGTTCGCGTATATGACTATGTGCAACAATTCCACGATCCGGATGAACGACCAATAATTTCGAGGCCCCCCGGTCTTCTAGGGGCCTTTGCGCAATTAAATGTGGGGGTAGGTCAAAATTAAAATTAGATCGAAGCGTCATTTTTTAAAGTACTGAAAAACTATGCAGACGAGCATATTCACCTTTGGCAGCCAACAAGGTTTCATGAGTCCCTTGCTCAATCAATCTACCCCTTGCGATCACGTAAATTCGACTGGCACGTTGAATCGTACTCAATCGATGGGCAATCACCAAAGTGGTTCGATCTTTCATTAGTTCATCGAGGGCCTGTTGAACGACGGATTCACTCTCGGTATCAAGAGCGCTTGTCGCTTCGTCCAGAATCAAAACAGGTGGATTTTGAAGAATAGCCCGAGCTATAGCAATTCTTTGGCGCTGACCTCCACTCAAGCTCGATCCTGTTTCCGCCAATCTGCTTTCGTATCCCTTGGGTAATTGAGAGATAAAATCGTGGGCATGCGCACGGCGTGCGGCCTCCATCACTTCAGCTCGACTCACTTTCAATCCGTAAGCAATGTTGTCATGTATGGTGTCCATAAACAGAAGTGTTTCTTGAGTGACGACACCAATGCGAGAGCGCAGCTCTTTAGGATCGAACTCTTTGATGTCTGTCCCGTCCACTAAAATGCGACCTTCCAAGGGATCGAATAGACGAGGTAATAAATTCACTAACGTAGACTTGCCACCTCCACTAGGACCAACAAAGGCTACAATCTCACCTTTGCCTATCTTCAAACTAATCCCATCTAAAATAGGTTGCCCTTGCTCGTAAGCAAAACATACTTGATCGAATTCAATAAGAGAGGGTCGCGTGGGTACAGGTTTTGATCGGACGGGGCCTTGAATCGTAGGCTCTAAATCGTAGAGATTGAAAATCCGCTCAAGGGCCACCTGGCTGACCTGAATATCTGTATACATCTTGGTTAGATGTCGAATGGGATCGTAGAGCGCATAGATTAAAAGGAGAAGTCCTATGAAATCGCCACCCGACAATCCCCCTTCCTTGATTTGTAATCCACCATAAATCACTAAAATAGCTAGGAGCAAGCCCCCTATAACTTCCATGATGGGAGGCGCCAAGAGTTGAGAGCGAACTACTTTCATGTTGATGCGGTAAAGTTCGCCACCCTGGGATTTAAAGCGCTGACTCTCATACTGTTCACGCGCAAATACTTTAACAACTCTCATATTAGATAAAACTTCTTTAAGACGAGCCAAGAGTTTATCTGCTGATTTCTGATTCTCTCTTCCCCTTTGACGAATCTTTTTAGTGATTAAACGTATAGGAAAATAAACCAGCGGAAATAAGAGTAAAACGAATAAAGGCATACGCCAGTCAACCAAGAAAATAGCCACTAGTGTTGACACTGCAGTTGCCACTTGTTTAATGAAATCGGATGTTTGATTGGATACTAAATGCTGTACCGCATTGACATCTCCAAGAACTCGATTCATCAACTCGCCTACAGGGTGTCTTTGAAAAAAGACGGGATCTTGAATAAGCACTCGATCAAAAAGCATTTCTCTCATATCTCGAACAGCCCTCATTCCGGATCGAGCAACCCATAGACTACCCAAGTAGAGAAACAAAGCCCTAAGAACGAAAATCGTAAAAAGCGCCGAAGGTAGTAGCCATATGGATGTGGCCATAGAGCTGGGTTCAAATGAGGGAAGGGATTCTGCAAATTTGAGGGCAAGAGCCTTCAAGGGTTTGACAGAAGAAGCGCTTTGGCCTGCGCCGAATTGTCGATCAAAAACAAGCGAAAGTATGCCAATACTTAAAGCTTGTAAACTGCTACCTAGGGCTAAAACTAAGCCTCCCCCAAGGGTTCCTAAAAGATAAGGACGGAGGTGTTTACGAATAAAACGCTGGAGGGGGCTCACGTGTTTGCTTCCTTTAAGTTAGAGTAACTACTTCAAGGGTCAGGGGCCGAGTGTTTTCATTAATCCCAAGAGAATCCCCGCCGCCTCCGCCTCCGCTTTTTTTAATGTGTTGCTAGTCCCTTGTGCAGTCAAATCACCTAATTCGGCCCGAACTAAAAATTCGGGAGCATGATCCGGACCTGTTTTGGATATCAAGTGGTACACCGGTAAGCCAAGATTTAATTTTGCGGCTCGTTCTTGGAGGGTTGTTTTGGTATCACTAGCCTCCCAAAGAGTTGCTGTCGCACTTTTGACTAAATTGCCATAGCGTTTTTCTAACAAAACCATAATGTGTGAAAAGCCCTCCTGGCCTTGTTGGGCTGAGTCCAAATAGATCGCCGCCAAAAGAGATTCGAGTGCATCAGCTCGAGAGCGCTCACCGATTAACTGTCGGCCACTCATCTCCAAGGGCAGTTTCATGGCAGAAGCCCAAGAAGCTAGTGCATCGGTATTAATCAATAGCGTCCTTAGTTTTGACATCTCACCTTCGCTAAGATCTGGGCGCAATTGATAGATTAAAAGTGCTGCTCCAAAGTTCAAAATAGAGTCTCCAAGAAACTCTAATTTTTGATTATTGAGACTCGAGTTTGAAGGATGCGTGAGTGCTTCTTGAAGCAATTTAGGGTTGGCAAACTCGTAGAGAGCATGTTTTTTAATAAGTTGTACGAGTGATTCTGTGTCGGCTAGTCGCATAGTGAATAGTGTGGACTAAAAACGGCTATCTTTTCCAATATTTGTAGTTTCAAAACCCAACGAGTCCTTGATTTCATTGGGATTATTTGACATTCGATGTTTATCAATAAAGACAGGAAATCATTTCCAAAATAGGCCATGAATTTATTTTAAGAAGAAAGCGTGAGGATGAATCCTCAAAATATAAAAAAAACCAATTGACTCTCGGAAGAACCTTGGGTTTCATAGAGTTAAGTGTTTGTGTAAAGGCTAACCAGTACCTTAGTAATATAAAGGACACAATAAAACCCATGAGACTTGTTTAAATGTTAAAACGTGTTGCTATTTTTAAAGCTCTTGATATTGAAATTAAAAAGCAACGTGGTTCGGTCGCCGCAAAAGGAAATTACCGCGGCCATCACTCTTTAAAAGAACAGTTGAGCCAAGGAACGATTACTATCATCGCTGAGATTGCAGGCGGTAGTCCTGGCTTAGGTAAAACACGCTCAAATTTTAAAGCTTCAACGCACGCTAAAAGTCTAGTAGAAAATGGGGCCAAAGCACTTTCTGTCGCCACAGATAAATTTCTTTATTTTGGTGATGATAAAGGTCTCTCTGAAACACGATCTCAAGTGAAGGTTCCACTATTGCGTCGTGAATTTATTTTTGAAGAATACCAAGTCGAAGAAAGCAAGATCCTTGGCGCAGACGCTATTTTTCTCATGCCTGCTCTCTTGACCCAATCTAAATTAGTTGATTTGAATAAGTTAGCCATTGCCAAAGGTTTAGATGTCGTATTCGAAGTTACCAATGACGATGAAATTAAACGCTCCATAGAAGTAGGTGCTCAATTATTTTGTATCGTAGGGCGCAATCTAGAGAACTGGCATCCCAACTATGACAAAGCTATTGTGCTCATTAAAAAGATTCCTAAAGATTCACTTATCATATTCGAAGCGGGCATTAACCAATTAGTTCAAGTGAAGCATTTGCATGCCCTCGGCGTTCACGGCGTCATTATCGGAGACGCTCTCTTGGATGACTTTTATCCTGGCAAGCGACTAGCGTCATTACTCAAAGGTGAAGCACCCCCAATTAAAAAGATTCCTAAGGTAAAGGCTGTTCCAACCCCCGTGGTAGTAACGGCTGTGCCGGCAGCAACTAAAGCAGCCAAAGAAAAAATTTCTTCCCCGCGGAAAGATACCGGGTCCAGAATGTCTGGAACACCGGCTCGCCGCACCCCTTCCACAACAGCCCGCAAGGGCAAAAAGGAGCCAATCATGGCTAAGAAAAAAGCGGCTAAAAAAGCTACTAAAAAAGTAGCTAAAAAAGCCACCAAGAAAAAAGCAGCAAAAAAGAAAAAGCGTTAAATCGCAGCCCGAAAAGGGCTTTTCTTTTGTAAGAAGACCCCCGGAAACGGGGGTTTTCCTTTATAAACTTAGGAATCCAACCTAAAGTTAATCACATGCCCCATATTGAAAATATTCTAGCCCTTGAGATTTTAGATAGTCGGGGGAATCCTACCCTTCAGGTGACCGTAGATTTATCGGATGGACATCGAGGGCGAGCCAATGTCCCTTCGGGAGCCTCCACGGGTTCTAAAGAAGCACTCGAACATCGTGACCACGATCTTGGGAGATATGGAGGCAAAGGGGTTTTGCAAGCTGTCAACGCTGTTGAAACAATTGTAGCCCCCCATCTAAAAAATCAGAATCCTTACGACCAAAAAAATATTGATCAACTCATGATTGATTTGGACGGTACCGCTAATAAATCACGTTTGGGTGCCAATACCATTTTAGGGGTATCCATGGCTACTGCAGTAGCCGCGGCCCACTCACTGAAAGTCCCTTTGTATCGTCAATTGAGATCAGTCGAATTATCCTATCTACCGGTTCCTATGATGAATATTTTGAATGGGGGCGTTCATGCAGATACGAACGTAGGCATTCAAGAATTTATGATTGTTCCCGTGGCTGCACCTAGTTTTCATGAGGCGGTTCGCTGGGGTGCCGAAATTTACCATAGCTTAAAAAAAGTCTTAAAAAATAAAGGCCTTTCAACGGGCGTGGGTGATGAGGGCGGGTTTGCCCCACATCTTGACAATAATGAAGCTGCCCTCCATTGCATCGCTGAAGCAATTGAAAAAGCAGGTTTTAAGTTGGGGCAAGATGTTTACTTGGCGCTCGATTGCGCCGCGTCAGAATTTTATCGAGATGGTAAGTATCACCTAGACGAAAAATCGCTGACATCAGAAACACTATTGGTCTATTACGAGTCACTCATCCGACAATTTCCAATTATTAGTATTGAGGACGGTATGGCGGAAGATGATCGCGACGGTTGGAAAAAACTTACCGCCGCACTAGGTGAAAAAATTCAATTAGTAGGCGATGATGTTTTTGTGACTAACCCCGCCATACTCCAAGAAGGTATTTCAGATCAAATTGCGAATGCTTTGTTGGTCAAACTTAACCAAATTGGAACCCTTACTGAAACCTTTCAAGCCATAGATATGGCTCATCGTGCAAACTATCGATGCATTATCAGTCATCGAAGTGGTGAAAGCGAAGATACGTTTATCGCTGATTTAGCCGTAGCTTCTTCAGCGAAACAGATTAAAACTGGAGCGCCTGCACGAACTGACCGTGTAGCTAAATATAATCGGCTGATGGAGATAGAGAAGGAACTGGGTACCCAAGCTCGTTATGCAGGACAAGAAATTTTAACTTTGAGGTAAGGTAGATTTATGGATAAATTTATGCAAATGATCATTCGTAAGGCTAATTTAGGCTGGTTTTTGTTGTTCTCATTAGCCCTCACTTTGTATGTTTTGTTTGCTCGACCAGAGTCTCATAATCTTCAGCGGAGTAAAAAACAGCTTGCTCAAGATGAGCAGCGCCTTGATAAACTCAGGAGTGAAAATAAGCTTTTAAAATTATCTCTAGAGCAAGGGAAGAACGAGTTAATTTATGAAATTATGGCTCGGCAGCGCGGAATGCAGATGCCCAACGAACGCGTTTATGTTTTTCAAGAACCTAAGCAAAAATAGAACATACGAGTACTTCCTTACATGAAACTTCACGTGGCATCTGGAAGCGGGAATCGGTTTGCGTATATTTTCGATCAAGAAGGCATCACTTCAGAGGATGGCTCTCGTTGGGCTCGATCTCTTAGAATAAATTCCCGTCAATTTGATGGATTTTTCATTTTAAGCCCCTATATCCCGGGTCAACCATGGGTCATGAAACATTGGGACACAGACGGATCTGAGACCTTTTGCTCTAATGGAACTCGAGCAGCCATGGCACTTATTGAAACTCCTTTCTCGGAGACCATCACTTGTTATTCGAATGAGGAACAAGTTTTTTTGATGAAGGATTCCGATGGTGTCTCTCTAAAATTTCCTCAGGATCAACGCATGGGGTTAGTAGACCTATCGATAGATCTCCCTTATCCATATCGCTTTGGGTACATCGGCAATCCGCAACTAGTAATTTTAATGAAAGACATTTCTACTTTCAATTTAGAAAATTGGGCTCGCGCTCTGAGATACAATAAAATTTTCTCTGAAGGATCAAATATTAATATTGTGCAAATAAATCGTTTAGGAGAAGCTAGTATTCGGTCCTACGAAAGAGGTGTTGAAAGAGAAACTTCTTGCTGTGGCACTGGTTGTGCTGTAGCCGGTGCTTGGCTATCTGAAATGACCCAGTGTATTTCTTGGGAATTCCAAACCGCCCACGACCCTGTTCGTATAACCATGTCTTCTGTCCGGAATGGCCATTGGGATAACCTTTGGCTTTCTGGGCCTATTCAAGTCGAAGAACCCATCGACGTAGAACTTCACTAGCCGGTCTTCCACAAAGACCCGTTTAATCAGCACTTGAAGATGTGCAATCATGATAGTTTAGGTGTGGAACAAGGTAAAATATTATTTGTTCCACGCCCATCAATAGAAGAAAAGGTGCTCAAAATCGTGACCGCAAGAATTGTTGTTATTGCTAATCAAAAAGGGGGTGTTGGAAAAACAACCACCTCTATCAATTTTGCAGCCTCACTGGCTATCCTCGAGCATATGGTTCTGTTGATAGATTTGGATCCGCAGGGACATTCCACTACAGGCCTTGGTTTCGAAAAGCCTAATGATCAAGCCGGAGCATATGCTCTTTTAACGGGCACACCCGCAGATGTTCTAGCCCTTAATACAGAAATTCCTACCCTACAGATCATCCCTGCAGGGAAAGATCTTGCACGTTTGGAGTTTAGCGACTTGACCGATGAGTCCCAACTTTACAATTTAAAAAATGCCCTGAATCTTATCAAAGAAACATACGATTACATCGTGATTGATTCACCTCCTGCTCTTGGCGCTATGACACTGAATGCTTTCACAGCTGCCGACGAATTGATTGTTCCCATGCCCTGTGAATTTTTAGCTATGGATGGGTTAATAGAATTAGTCGATACTCTGAATGCGGTCCAAAAACAATCGAACTCTAATCTTCAACTTGGGGGTATTTTACTCACAATGGCTGAAGAACGAACCAATCTTGGGTCAGCTGTCGCCAATGAAGTTCGCAAAAATTTTCCGGGTAAGGTTTTCAAATCAACCATTCCAAGAAATATTCGTCTCGCTGAAGCGCCTAGTCACGGCAAACCCATAGCTTTTTATGATTTGAAATCAAAAGGTGCTCAGGCATACATACAATTCACAAAGGAATGGTTACGCCGTAAAAAAAATGAACTTGCTAAGGATATCTTATGAACTCTTCTAAACGACCGGCTCTCGGTAAAGGGCTTAAAGCCTTAATGCAACAGCGCACCTCCATCGGAGATGCTAATTCTCAAGAAGTGTTAATTGATCTTCTGACGCCGAATCGCGCACAACCCAGAATAGTTTTTAATGACGAAGCCTTGGATGAACTGTCTGCAAGTATCAAGGTGCATGGGATTATACAACCCATAGTAGTTCGTAAGGTAGGTCAGCGGTTTGAAATTATTGCTGGAGAACGTCGCTGGCGCGCAGCAAAAAAAGCAGGTCTTGTTAATGTTCCTATTATAGTTCGAGATGTCCCAGATAAAGAACTCCTCGAGTATGCCCTTGTCGAAAATATTCAGAGAGAAGAACTCAATCCCATCGAGGAAGGCCGAGCTTATTGGAATTTAGGTAATTTATTGAAATATACACAAGAGCAAGTCGCCGATCGCGTAGGTAAATCTAGGCCACAAGTCGCCAACACGCTCCGTCTTCTGAAGTTGCCCACAGCGGTTCAGAATATGGTTTCTGAATTGCAGTTATCGATTGGCCACGCAAAAGTCTTGTTGAGCTTAGAAAGTCCACGACTCCAAGAACAGGTTGCTCGAGAGGTTATCGACCGGCGCTTAAGCGTGCGTGCGCTAGAAGTTCGCGTTAATCAACTCCAATCTTCGAAGACCATGAAAAAAAAGAAACTCAATCCTAATACCGTATTTTTGAAGGATGCTGCCGAAAAATTAACTCAATCTTGGTCTACGCGGGTTGAGATCAAAGGCCATGGAAAAAAAGGGATGCTCCTATTTCATTACAGTGACGCCGAACAGTTAGACCGTCTTTATGAGGGTCTCAAAATGGGTCCCTCAAAAAAAATATGAATCTCACCAGGTATCTTCTCTAAGTTGACACAGACTCGCTTTCAAACCATGGACCTACATTCAGCAAATTGTTTTGTTCCTTTGCGAGATCCTCTTCCCGCAGGAGATGGGTTTAAGCAATTAAGTGAAAGAGTTTTTTTTGGTATCAAAAAAGGTCTTGATAATACTCATAAAATACTTGAGAGACTGGGTCGACCTGACCGTAACTACCCCATTGTTTTAATTGGTGGAACCAACGGTAAGGGTAGTACGGGCTCTATCTTGGCTCATGCGTGTCGGGCATCCGGTCTAAAAGTGGGATGGACCACAAGCCCACATCTGAGACATCCTCGAGAACGGATTTGGATTGACGGAGATTTAGTCAATGTTGAAAATATGGATCAAACTCTAAATAAAATCTTCAACGAAGAAAAAGATTTGGCCATCAGTCTAACCTATTTTGAAGCCATCATAGCCGCTGCACTACAATCTTTTTCAGAGAGGCAGGTTGATCTTGCATTCGTCGAAGTCGGTATGGGCGGACGATGGGATGCAACCAATGCAACAGATCCAATTCTAAGTGTCATAACGAATGTAGGACTTGATCATCAACAATATCTCGGAGATACAAAAGAACTTATTTGCCGAGAAAAATTAGCTATCGGTCGTTCACAACGACCTCTCGTACTCGGACCTACGTTATCTCGGGCTTGGGTTGAACCACTTTTAGAGTGTGTACCTTCTGTTTACACAACCTCTAAATTAGACGTCCCTGTCGATATTTTGTGGGATTACTCAATCGTTGACGGTAAACGGTTTGGTCTAGCCGGTCGACATCAGTTAGACAACCTCTCCTGTGCTTTAAAAGTTCTCGATTGCTTGAGGGGATTAGGCTTTAATTTACCTGCTCATGAATGCCAAAAAAGTTTGGCCTATCTTCACTGGCCTGGACGGCTTTCTTCGCTTCCTGGATTTGAAAATGTTTGGATTGATGGTGCTCATAATCCAGAAGGCCTAGAGGCTCTCAAAGCACATTGTTCAATGAGTAACAAGACCCCTCATCTATATTTTGGCGTGATGAAAGATAAAGATCTGACAACGATGTCAAAGATACTGAAGGCCTTTCCCAAGAAATCACTTACTTTAATTCAGGGAACTGCAGAGCGATTTGCCACTCTCGAAGCACTTGGAAATCTTCTTAAAGGTATATCGGTTGACTATACAAATCTCTCCTCATGGAACGATTTAGAGGGCCGTCTCAAAAGCCATCAGGGCGAACCAGTTTTGATTATGGGCTCACTGTATCTCGTGGGAGAAATTCTTGAACATTTCAATTTGATTCCAAACTCAGAGTAATCTTATAAAATAGGCAAAATAAACTGTATATCTCAGCGGAGTATGAATGTCTTGGAACCTGGGACCACTTGAATTTTCAAACCGTCTCATTTTAGGAACGGGCAAATATCCATCTTTTGATGTTATGCAAGCTTGTCACAAGGCTGCATGTGTAGAAATGATAACCCTAGCTGTCCGACGATTTGATTTGAGTGCTCAAGGAGAAGCCAATATCCTTCATTGGATTTCGCCGCATATGCGTATTCTTCCTAACACGGCGGGCTGTTACAGCGTAGAAGACGCTGTTCGAGTTGCGCGACTTGCTCGCGAAGCCCTTCAGACCGATTGGATCAAGCTCGAAGTGATCGGCGATCCTCATTCTTTATATCCCGATAATGAAGAAACTCTTGTTGCAGCTCGCGAGCTAGTAAAGGAAAAATTTATTGTCTTGCCTTATGTGAACGCAGATCCCATTTTAGCTAAAAAGTTAGCTGATATTGGATGCTCCGCAGTGATGCCTCTTGGAAGTGCCATTGGTTCAGGCCAAGGAGTTCAGAATGCCTCCACGTTGAAGCTTATTCGAGAGGTACTCAGACCCTATAAGATTCCTATGATTGTTGATGCGGGTGTAGGGACTGCAAGTGATGCATGTATTGCCATGGAACTTGGAGCTGACGGGGTTTTAATGAATACGGCTGTCGCAGAAGCTCAAAATCCTATTTTAATGGCCGAAGCTATGCATGCGGCAGTCCAATCGGGACGCTCTGCTTTTGAGGCTGGGCGTATGCCTCTCCGATCGGTTGCTCAGGCCAGTAGCCCAACCTCAGGACTCATTGCTTCATCTCTCGATTCCAATAGGGCAGGTTAAATGAAACAAAAAACTGTAAAATATCTATTTCATTTTTTTGCTAGTTTTATTTTCTGTTCCTTTTTGCAGGGATCTCAAAAACCACGTTTTGTGGTCGTTATTGTCATAGACCAGTTTGCCTACGAGTTATCGACTCGCTATCGAAGTGAATGGACAGGGGGTCTTCGAACACTTTTTAATGAGGGAGTTGTTTTCGCTGAAGCCTATCATTCACATGCTGCTACGGAGACATCACCGGGTCATGCCACTTTGATGTCCGGTCGCCATCCTTATCGAACAGGAATCGTTAGTAATAATTGGTTCAGCTCAGACTTCAAAAGCGTAAACAGTACAGATGACGACTACGCTACTGCTTTGGATGTTCCCGCAGGTGTGAAAGCGTCTAGTAATGGATGGTTTGTAGGCACTAGTTTTGGCGATTGGCTAGTGAAACATGATCCCAAAGCTCGTTTGGTTACCCTCGGAGGAAAGGCTCGCTCAGCCATATTTATGGCGGGCTCCTCCAACCCTGATGTTTATTGGTTTGAGCCCTTTGTTGGTTTCACAACATCCACTAGCTATCGATTAGAGTTACCCGAGTGGTTGCGGGAAGCTAATAAAGATTGGCTAAAGTCAATCGAGCAGCAAGAAATTATTTGGTCCGCATCTAAACCCAAAAGTTCAACATTCAGTGATCGTACCTATCTTTTAGACGGAAATTATCTCGGCCAAAAAACTATCAAAACGGGTCTTCCTAAAATGATTAAGCAGGACGACGCGCCTCTTGACCGTGGGTTTTATCAACGCTTTGTTGCTACCCCCTTTTATGATGATTTGTTGCTTCAATATGCAAAAAAGATTATCGAGGAAGAAAAATTAGGGCAAGGAGACCATTTGAATATCTTGGCTGTCGGGCTTGCGGCCAATGACTACATTGGCCATAGTTACGGGACGGGTGGACCGGAGATGCGCGATCAACTTTTAAGGCTTGATCGAGCACTTGGGTCCTTCATTAAGTTTCTACAATCTCGCGACCCTAATGTGGCGATTGTATTGAGCTCCGATCACGGAGCTCCTGATTTTTCCGAACGACTCAATGAAAAAAAATTTATATCTGAACGCGAACAAGGATCTATATGGCTCCAGGCTGTTAATAAAAGAGTTCGAAAAGAATTATCAAAATCTGAAAAAAATATTGTTGAGCCATTCCTAACAATAGGGGGCTCGCCGATAGATCTTTATCTAAATCCGATGTTCTTACAGGGTCACACTGAAAGCCGACAGGACCTCATGCCTAAGTTATTGAAAATTCTTAAAGAAGCACCACATGTTCTCGAGGTATACACTCGAGAAGAGGTTATACAAGCGAGACCCACTCCTCATAAAGATCCTAGAACTTTAACTATGGTTGAGCGGTTCAGCCTGAGTACCAACAAGGAACGCTCCGGTGATATATTTGTTCGTTTTAAGCCTTATATAACGTGGGGTATGGGAGGATCACAGCACGGCACTCCTGAAAAATATGATCGGCACGTACCACTCATCTTCTGGGGTCCCTGGAAACATCAAGTTATATCAGATGCGGTTGAAACAGTAGATTTAGCCCCCACTCTTGCTCATGTATTGGGTATTAAACCCACAGAATTAGTTGACGGTAGAGTCTTAACTTTGCTTCCAAAATCAAAGAGATAACTATGAGACTAAGCGCCTTATTTGTCGATAGTTCCTATTTAATTGGAGTTCTTGCCTCGTTGTTTTCTGTTCTGAATCCTATTAGCGCCTCTGTCATATTCGCTTCTTCAACCACTAATGTAGATACATTTGCGATGAAAAAAATGGCACGGCGTGCATGCATCACTGCGGGTCTTGCAATGATTGTTTTCGCTGTTCTCGGCCAGTTTATTTTTAGCTTCTTTGGGTTTACAGCTTTAGCTATGAAATTTGTAGGAGGCATTTTGGTTTTATCTCGCTCTTTTGATATGCTATCGGGCGATAGTCAAGATCGAATAACACCCCAAGAGCAAGATGCCGCTCGGCATCGTCTTCCAGAAGACTATGCGGTTATCCCTTTTGGTATTCCTCTTTTAGCAGGTCCCGGAACCTTGAGTACGGTGATGGGTTTTGTGACCCAAGTATCCATCCGTGATTATGTATTGGTGCTCATCGCTATTTTAGTCAATATCACCCTTACATATTTTGTGCTTATTAATGCGACCGTTATTTTCAAAAAACTCGGCACTCTTGGCGAAAAAATCCTGACTAAATTGATGGGGTTCATTTTGGCTGGAGTGGGGATGCAGTTTCTTATCAACGGAATCCTTTCGTTGGCCTACCAAATTCGTACGTTCACCCCCTCATAGCCATTCGGCTGCTTGATCTGTCATCCTTAATTCATGGATATTCAGGGCCTTAACGACTTTACTAAAGACAATATGCGGCGCTCCGCCACGTGGATTACTATCTTGGTTATCACTTTGGCTTTTTTGCTCATAATTTTTCTGAGAAATCAATATCTTCTTACCTTAAATTCTTTGAGAGTCTACTTTGGAATTGTATGTATCATTTCGTCTGTTGCCTTTGGCATTGGCTTTTTGTCTCCTTTACCATGGCTTTATTCAGGGAATCACCAACTTCGAGCCAATGTTTTCAGAGGCACGCTACAGTCGCTCCCTTTCAATATAGCGTGGCTTGCTATTGCCTATAGCATCACGTTCTTGATTCTTATGGATGATGCCAAGGGTATCCCTGGACCTTATATAGGTGGTGAAATTGATGAACACATCAAATATTGGCAATGGATTCGAGGTGGTGTGGCCAATGTAGTTATTGCAACTATTATTGGGGGTCTAATCGCTAACCAAGGAGTTGAAAAAATAGAAAAAGAATCGATGATGAAATCTTTGAATCAAGAGCGACTTCATGGCCTACAAGTACAACTATCCCCGCACGTTCTTCATAACTCACTTAATGGTCTTGCTGAGTTAGTTCACCTAGATCCCAATAAAGCCGAACAGGGGATTCTGAATCTTTCATCCCTATACCGCGAGTTTCTCGTTTTAACATCTAAGCGCTACAGTTCGATTGGTGAAGAAAGCACGCTCATTCAAAAATGGTTATCTATAGAGCAATTACGCTTAGGTTCTCGAGTCCAGGTCGAATGGCAATGGGATGAAAATTTAAACGCTATAAAGGTTCCTCCTTTGATTCTTCAGCCGCTTGTAGAAAACGCAATCAAACATGGTGTGACACCTTTCTTGCAACCCTCAGTACTTCGGATTCACGCTTCTCGGATACCTGATAATCGTATTGTGCTAAGAGTAGAAAATTCTGGAGCTCCACTAAATAAATCCTCGACTCGATCTTGGGGAATAGGGCTGACTAATCTAGATTCAAGATTGAAGCTTATTTATGGAGAACTAGCGTCTCTGAAATTATCCACGGATGGAACATGGACTTTGGCTGAAATAACTATTCCAGATCATTACCCAATGTGGTCCCGATGAGAGCTCTAATTGTTGACGATGAACCCCTAGCGCGCCAGCGGCTCCGTCGACTCCTTGAGGAGCTGAGCGTTGAAGTTGCTGGAGACTGCGCCGACGGGCGGAGTGCCCTTTCATGGCTTAATGAAAACCCCAAACCCGATATATGCTTTCTCGATATCCAGATGCCAGGACTCAGTGGTCTTGAAATTATTGCCGAGATGCCCAAAGAGTTGAATGTTGTATTCGTTACGGCTTTTGATCAATATGCAGTGAGCGCTTTTGATCTTGAAGCTTTAGATTATCTTCTCAAACCCGTTTCAAAAGAGCGCCTCGAAGCATGTTTTAAACGTCTCGCTGCAGTGGAGAAAATAGATTCTCAAACTCAATCAAAGCCTTCCTTGGGCTCTCGCTATCCTGTAACAGCAGGAGACGGTTATATCTTTATGGATCTAAAACGTACAACTTATTTCCAAGTTGAAGATGAAGCGGTCTGGGCCTGGGTCCAGATAGGACCGCAGGGGCTCGAGCGTTTTCGTACTCAATGGGATACGTTATCTGAAGTTGAAGATCATTTTAGTGATCAAGGACTTGTGCGAATTCAACGAAATCTACTCTTGAGAGCTCAGGCTATTTTAGGCGTGCGCCCTCTTGGCAGTGGTCGAATTTCTGTTCGTGTTTCCGAAGGTGTTGAACTTGAAGTAAGCCGATCTGTTACGCCTCAAATTAAATCTATCTGTGGAATTTAAATAATTGATGCCCTCTAATTTTCTCTGCCGAGACTAAACTTATCAAATGTGAGGTTTAAATGATACGCAAAATACTGTTGTTCTTTGTTGCTTTTTATCTGGTTGCCCAAAATACTCATCCTAAGATTCAAGAATTAAAAACTTTTCATCCTAAGGCACCGGTAGGAGATTTAAAGATTCGAGAAAAATCTTTTGAAGTGCGTAAGCAATTAGCTAGTACTAGCTCTTTGAGTGGTATTCCATTTCGATCTGTTGGCCCCATGGCCCAAGGGGGACGAGTTGTCGATCTTTCGGTCGACAACCAAAACCCACAAAACTGGATTGTTGCTTTTGCAACCGGAGGGCTTTGGATTACCCATAATGATGGTGCTAGTTGGAAACCCCTCTTTGATGACCAGGAAACAGGCATTATCGGTGCCATCGCTGTTCGATGGGGAAACCTCGGCAAACCTCAGGAAATCTGGGTAGGGACGGGTGAGCCTAATGCAAGCCGAAGTTCTTATGCGGGAGCCGGCATGTATCATTCACAAGATGGTGGGCTTACGTGGCGACGAGCGGGTTTGAAAAATAGCCATCGCATTGCGCGGGTTATATTACATCCCACAGAATCTAAAACAGTTTACGTAGCTGCCCAAGGACCTCTCTATACTGATGGCGGTGAACGAGGAATTTATAAAACTACGGACAATGGGCTTACATGGATTCAAAGTCTTCCGGGAAGTGATCGGTTGGGGGCATCCGATTTACTTATGGATTATAGTAATCCAAATATATTGTATGCAGCTCTGTGGGAAAAAGATCGAAAACCATGGAATTTTTTAGAAAGCGGACCCAAAAGCGCAGTCTATAAAACTAGTGATGCTGGGGCTAACTGGAGTTTAGTGACCGATGGACTGCCTCGAGATGCCGGGATGGGACGAGTGGGTCTTGGACAAAGTCGACAAAATCCCCAAAAGATATACGCCTTTATTGATAATCAGAATCTTAGACCTAGCAATGAAGTCAATCCCTTCGAGAATACCGGTCGATTAACAGCCAAGAAAATTCGAACTATGTCAAAAGACGAATTTATTAAAATTGATCCCAAGTCCCTTCAAGAATTTCTTCGAAGTAATGATTTAGATTCTTCCTTGAAAGCCGAAACTATCCTTGAGGATATTTCTAAAGATAAACTTCAGGTCACTGATTTATTACGCGCTATTAATGACAGTAATAGTGCGTTATTCGAAACTAATATTGTAGGTCCTGAATTATACGTAACGATTGACGGTGCCAAGAATTGGAATAAGACCCATAACGAACGTATTGATAATGTCATTTTTACCTATGGGTATTATTTTGGCCAACTATCGGTTGATCCTAACGATGATAACCACATCTATTTGATGGGCGTCCCTGTTATTCAAACTCGAGACGGCGGTAAAACTTTTGAAGGTGCTAATGGTGAAGATGGCGCCATCCCTCATGTTGATCATCATGCGATGTGGATAAATCCCAAGAATTCCCAACACATCATCTTAGGCAATGATGGAGGCTTAAACATTTCCTCCGATGGCGGTAGCTCCTGGAGAGAAATTGAAAATCTGGCTGTCGGCCAATTCTATACTGTGGAAGTAGATCACGCTGAACCTTACCAAATTTATGGAGGGCTCCAGGACAATGGTGTCATGACGGGTCCTGCTAGAGCTCTTCGGCCTCGTCAAAGCAAAGATACTTGGAAATCTATTTATGGAGGCGACGGAGGATTTGTTCAAGTCAATCCTAAAGATAATCAGACTATTTATACGGAAAGTCAATTTGGATTCATGTCGCGTCTTAAGGGCACAGAGCGTAAATCGATACGTCCCTATGCGGCCCTCAAAGATGCACCTTATCGATTTAATTGGATGACACCGATCAAAATTTCGACACATGCTCCTGACGTAGTTTATACGGGGACACAAAAGGTACTCCGTAGTATGGATCGTGGTGATACCTGGGTTGAACTTAGTGGCGATTTGACCCGTAGGCCCCTTATGGGCGATGTTCCCTTTGGTACCATTACTGCGCTGACCGAAAGCCCCAAGCGATTTGGCCTTCTTTTCGCGGGAACAGATGATGGGCTTGTTCATATGACAAAAGACAGCGGGCTCACTTGGACAGATATTTCCAAGGGCCTACCTCAACGTCTGTGGGTATCAAGATTAGAGCCGAGTTATTTTCAGGAAGGAACCATTTTTATTGTTTTAAATGCCTATCGAAATGATACGCAAGAAACACACCTATATAAATCTATGGATTATGGCATCACTTGGCAATCTATAAAGGGTAATTTGCCCGAAGAAAACTTTAACGTTCTTCGCGAAGATCCATCTAATTCATCGATACTCTATGCAGGTTCAGATACAGGTGTTTACGCTTCTTTAGATGGAGGTCGATCATGGAATGTTTTAGGTAAAGGGCTTCCACGAGTACCTGTTCATGACATGATCATTCAACCAAAAGCCAAAGAACTTGTTTTGGGTACTCACGGACGAAGTATTTATGTTGCCCCCATAAATATTCTTCAAAGCTATACCGAAGTAATTCAGAAGAAGAAAGTACATCTTTTTGATGTACCTAAGATTACTGCTCGCACTTGGTGGGCCAATGATCGTCCAACGTGGTTCAATCCTGTTGTCGAAGAGCCTCTAGATCTATACTTCCATATTTTGAACCCCGGCCTTGTGAAACTGAGATTGATCAATGCAGACGACAAAGTGGTTAAAACGTGGGATATTCAAGCGGTCTCGGGGTTGAATCATCTCGCATGGGATTATTTGGTAGATCCCACAACTCTGAAAAATTTGCCACCGGGACGGCGCCCCTTTGCCACTGCGGGTACCTATAAATTCCTGATCGAGTATGGGGATCAAATTTTAACAGTACCCCTGTTAATAGCAAAAACTCCAGAAGACACTCCGGGATTCCGTCGTCGCGGCGGCCCTTGATTTAAAATTTTATGCCTTGAGGGCTTGTTCAAGATCTGCGATCAAGTCCTCAATATCTTCAACGCCAACTGAAAGTCGCAGAAGCGAATCGGTAAGACCAAGTTTCGTTCGGTCTGCTAACGGAACACTAGCATGCGTCATCGTCGCTGGATGACAGACTAAACTCTCAACCCCCCCGAGTGACTCAGCCAAAGTGAAAATCTTAAACGCTGCCCCTATACGCCGGGTTCTTTCGTTATCGAGCGTATCAAAGCTGACCATTCCGCTAAAACCCTTCATTTGTTTTTTAGCAAGTTCGTATTGTGGATGGGAGGGTAACCCCGGGAAATATACCTTGGGGATATCTGAGCGTTGAGACAGCCAGTTAGCAATCTTCTGAGCATTTTCGTTGTGTTTTGCCATTCGTAGATGAAGTGTTTTGGTACCTCTGAGAATAAGCCATGCATCCATAGGGGACATGATGGCTCCCCCTGCATTCTGAAGAAAACGTATTTTTTCTGAAATATCCTCACGATCGGTAATAACTATTCCACCGATTGAATCACTATGTCCATTGAGATACTTAGTCGTACTGTGCCAAACCAGGTCAGCACCGAGATCTAAGGGCAATTGATTATAAGGAGAAGCAAAAGTATTATCGATCGCTAGGATCGCGTCAGAATGGGCTTCTTTTAAAATGGAACGAACCGCTGAGATATCTGTCAATCCAAGCATGGGGTTGGTCGGCGTTTCCAACATCACTAAACGCGTGTTCGGTCTTAAAGCAGTTTTCACGGCATCTAAGTCGGCGGTATCGACTTGAGTATATAAAAGACCTAAGCGTGTCATAACTTTATCAACGAGGCGATAGGTACCTCCATAAACGTTATTACCAAGAATCAAGTGATCACCTTGAGACAGTAATTCTAAAATAGCTTGAGCAGCCGCAAGGCCTGAGCCAAAAGCAATTCCGTACTTACCACCCTCAAGTGTTGCTAGGTTTGCTTCAACAGCCGATCGAGTCAGGTTGTGTGTTCGACCATACTCATAGCCTTTGTGTATACCAAAACCTTCTTGTACATATGTGGAAGTAAAATAGACCGGAGTCATAACGGATCCAGTTGTGGGATCTGGCTCTTGACCCGCATGAACACAGTTTGTAGCAAAATATTGTGAATTTTTTTTCATGATGTACTCGTCTCCCTCTAAAAGCTACGTTTAGAAATTTTTTGAGGGTATGCGAGCTAAAAGCCACGCCTCATCCACAATTGTAATCCCCAAACTTCGCGCCTTATCAAGTTTGGATCCCGCACCAGTTCCCGCAACGAGAATGGTCGTTTTAGCCGACACGCTTTGGGTCACTTTAGCGCCATTATTTTTCAAGCATTCTTCAGCTTGCTCTCTTGAGAATTGACTTAATACTCCTGTAACTACAATGATTTCCCCGGCAAGCGATTGTGATTTTTGTCGAGAGATGGGATTTTCTGGACTGACTCCTAAGTCGTCGAAGGTTTGGGCCAAATCGGGATAAGTTTTCAAGAAAGCAATAATAGTCGTAGCTACTTTGGGTCCAACCTCTTCAATGGTTTGAAGTTCCTCCCAAGAGCACTGTGAGAAACGCTCGAAAGAGGCGAAATGATCAGCTAATATTTCAGCCGTTCGTACACCAACAAAAGGAATGCCTAGTGCATGAATCCATTTAGCTAAGGATTTATTTTTTGAGTTTTTCAATTGTTCCAAGAGATTTTGAGCACTTTTTGCTCCCATACGCTCTAGTCCGGTTAAAAAAGACTCTGCTTGCGGATCATCTATTAATCTGAACAGATCCCACGGCTCCTGGAATCTTCCGCTCTCAATTAACTGTCTGGCTAGAGCATCTCCGAGCCCTTCAATTTGAAGGGCAACACGCGATCCCATATGTAACAAGCGACCCTCAAGTTGAGCGGGACAACGCAAATTGAGGCAACGAATAGCGACATCATCTTCCTCCGATTTACCAAGAGGACCCGCGCAGACCGGGCAGGATGTGGGCATCACAGATGGAGTAAGATTTGGAGGGTCATCATTTGGAACTCGAGCAATTATTTTCGGAATAATATCGCCACCCTTCTCAATAAAAACCCGATGTCCAATCTTGAGTCCAAGCCGATCTATTTCATCTGCATTATGTAAAGTCGCTCGCTTGACCGTAGATCCTCCTAGTTGAACAGGATCTAGTTCTGCAACAGGCGTTAATTTTCCAGACCGACCTACTTGCCAAATAATATTTCGAACACATGAGGTCGTTTGTTCAGCTGCAAATTTATAAGCCACCGCCCATCGTGGCGCACGGTCTGTAAATCCTAGTTGTTCCTGAAGTGATTTATCGTTCACTTTAATCACGATGCCATCAATATCAAAGCCCAAAGTACCCCGAATGGGCTGGACGCGATCGATAAAGTGGGATAAGGTTTCAAGGCTCCCCGATCCATAGAGGGGCATTCTAGCAAAACCCCATTGGCTCAAAATCTCCATACTTTTAGAGTGATTTTTGCTAGAAATCCATTGCCATGGGATGAACTGAAGACGTCGTCGCGCCACTTCTGCGCTATCTAGAAGTTTCATGGTTCCGCTCGCAGCATTTCTAGGATTTGCGAAACGTATTTCATTTTGAAGATCACGATCTTGGTTTAGCTCTTCCCATCGTTTACGCGATAAAAAAACTTCCCCTCTGATTAGGCAATACTCTGGAGCATCAACGGGAAGTTGTAAAGGAATATCGGCGATCGTTTTTGCGTTTTCTGTGACATCTTCACCCAGAGTTCCATCCCCTCTGGTAATAGCTCGAATCAGTTTTCGCTTTTCATATTCTAACGATAAAGATAGCCCGTCTACCTTTAACTCGTAAGCTAAGTTCAATTCGCTGGTATCGATCCAACGCCCCATGCGCGTTATCCATTCTTGTATTTCGCCAAAAGAATAAGTATTACTGAGACTATACATCGCAGGAGCGTGTTCGATTTTAGAAAATACACTCAGAGGCTCACTTCCTAGTCGTCCCGTAGGAGAATTAGGGTCTTTCCATTCAGGATGCTCGCTTTCTAAAACAATGAGTTCACGTTCTAGTACGTCGTATTCTTCATCCGATAGGACTGGCTGATCCAAAATATAATAGCGGTATCGATGGTCTTTAATTTGATCCGACAGAACTTTCATACGCTCGCGGGTCATGACTTAGTTACCCCTCGATGTTGAATCCTACTTAATAATCCTATAACAATACTAAAAGCCAACGTGGAGCTGCCCCCAGCGGTAAAGAAAGGTAGCGCCATACCCTTATTGGGTAGAGCGCCAATCACCATTCCTACATTTATAAAAAGATGTAATGCAAAAATACAGGCAGCCCCAATGGCGAAATAAGATTCAGAAAGGGTTTGGGCCCGCATTCCAATATTTAACATTCTAGTAATCAAAAGACCAAATAAGGTTAGTACAACACAAACACCTATGAAACCATGCTCTTCAGCCCAAACAGAAAAAACAAAGTCGGTTGTTTTAACTGGAATGAAATTAAGTTGTGTCTGAGTGCCTCCTCCAATTCCATGACCCAACAAGCCACCATTTCCTATGGCAATTCTACTTTGGTTAACTTGATAACCTAGCCCTTGGATATCCTTTGATGGATTTAAGAAGGATATGACACGTTCCTTCTGGTAGGGTTTCAGTATATATTTCCACCCCAAAAAGCCCGAAAAAGATAACAAGATCATTGCGACAACGATACTCCTGAAACGCAACCTTCTTATAAGCAGAATCAAAACAAAAATAGGTAAAAAGCCGACAGCCATACCTAGGTCCGGCTGTCGAAATACAAGTGCTGCCGGTAATAGAATGATAAAAGACACTGCGATTGCTAAATATTTGGGTGTTCGATCGGGCTGATACTGCCCCCAAATATGACTAACCAAAAGAAGGGTAGTCCATTTGGCAAACTCAGAAGGCTGAAGTGTTCCTAATGAACCCAGATCAAACCAACGCGTGCTGCCGCCTATATTTTTACCTATTAATAAAACTAAGATCAGACTTAGGATTGATAATGTGTAAAGAAGAAGACTCCAATCGAAAGCGAGACCCGCTTCGCGTTGGCGTATAACAAATGCAAGGCCAAATCCAATCACAAGGAAAATAGCCTGTTTGACCCATAGAAAATCAAAAGGTGTATTACGCCCAGCAGAATAAATATTCATTAATCCCAGACATGCTAAAAATATGGCAGGAAAAAAAATATTACGCGTAGATAGCGGGGATGACATACCCGACATAATATATGCCTCGAAAGATTAGCGATCAGAGGACGACAAGGATAGATTAGTTGAACGATCCAGATTGGGACGATCCACCATCCAATATTTTACTAACTTCGAGGCAATTGGCGCTGCGTTCTCTGCTCCAAAGCCTCCATTTTCAACCAAAATAGCAAAGGCGATCTCAGGGCGATCTTTGGACGAAAACCCGGCAAACCATGCGTGATCTCTAAGTGATTTTGCCTGACCAAGATAGTGAGATCGGTTCACAAACTTAGCCACCTGTGCGGTGCCAGTTTTTCCTAAAATATCTACATCGCTCAATCGAATATTGACTGCTGTTCCGGATCGGACAGTTTGTAATAAGCCTTCATTCAAAGCTGACCAATAGCTAGGATCAAAAGCAATAGGAGGAGCGGGTTGTACAAATTTCATTTCAATCTTTCCAGTCAATTCGTTCTTTATACCGTAATAAAGATGAGGCGTAACAGGACGACCTTGATTAGCCAGGGCTGCATAAAACCTTGCGAGTGCAATAGGTGTCAATCCAACTTGTCCTTGGCCAATTCCAACGCTGATCGTTTCTCCTGCATACCACTTTGGATCCTGGGGGTTTGTCTTTGCTTTCCATTCTCGGTTGGGGATACGTGATGTTTTCTCATTGGGTAAATCGATTCCAGTATCTATAGTTAATCCCCATCGATTCCCAATTTCATAAATATCATCTACATCTAAACGATTTCCAACTTCATAAAAATATATATCGCAACTTTTTGCAATCGCTAAGGTAAGACTTATGGGCCCATGTCCTGATTTTTCATCACAACGAAAATCACGACCGTAAAAATTCTTACTGCCCGTACAATAAAAAACAGTCTCTGGAGTGATGACTTTTTTTTCTAGGCCTGCTATTGCGGTTAGAAGTTTGAAGGTAGATCCAGGGGGATAAATACCCTGAATTGCCCTATTCATCATGGGTTTATCCACATTCTTAAAAGTGGCGTCAACGTCGGCTTGTGACATGCGATCAATAAAGAGATTGGGATTAATGCTCGGTGACGAATACATCGCCAAGACTCCACCATCCTGCGTATCTAAAACAACCGCAGCACCCTTTTTCCCCTTGAAGCTCTCCTGTAATATTTTTTGCATGCCTAGGTCAAGCGTCAATACAAGACTGCGGCCTTTAATAGGGGCCTCTTCTTTTAGAATAGCAATTTCATCTCCCGATCGATTAACCATAATTCGTTTGGCCCCATCTTGGCCCCTCAGATAACTGTCCCATTGGGCTTCGATACCTACTCGACCTATCAATTGGCCCAATCGCAACGAGCCACCTTTTTTCTTGATGACTCTTGAATCAACTTCTCCAATATACCCCAAGACATGTCCTGCTAATTCATTGTCTCGATAGGCTCTCCGTGTTGAATTTTCAATTGATAAGAACGGAAACCTTGCCTTAAGTCGTTCGGTAAGAGCGAGCTCGGGTTCCGTTAAATTCTTTTGTATGATCAACGGCGCAACACCCGATTTCTTATCTCGATACGATTGAACAATTTCTATAAAATCATCTCCATCAAGACCAAATTCCTCAGCAAAACTGATCAAGATCTGGTTATCTCTCGGCAATTCATCCCGATTAATAACAAGTTGGTAGGAATCGATATTATCAACAAGACGAGCACCATTACGGTCATATAAAATGCCACGAGGGGCATGAATGAGACGAAGTTTGATAGCTTGGTTCTCGGCGCGATCTTGAAAAAAGCTACGCTGAAAGATTTGAACATATCCATAGTACATAAAATTGAATATCAATCCAGCAATGAAAAGCCATTTTATTTTTCTACTACTTTTTTCGATAAGCCAACGAATTTGAGGATTCATATTTTCTTACGTCTCTCAAGCTTGATAAGTTGCCATGATAAGGCGGCGAGAAAAGGGCTCGCTAAAAAGGAGTTAAGATACATATCGTCCCAAGCCCATACATGATTTAGTCTCCAATTAAAAAAGAGATACCACATTAAATGTATTCCATAGACCCCTATAAATCTTAGAAGATTTCCAGCATAAGTGCGTGGAGGATATTTTCTATTTATAAAAAGAAAAAAAAGACCCACCGTGAGATTGGCAAAAGGCAGTGCCCCAACCCAAGGCGTCGTTCGAAGGGGAACCTCGACACACCAGCCACTCAGCGTCAGCCACAGTGTAGCGAGTAAAGATGAGGTTGGATCTAGAGCGAGAGCATGAACAAGCAAGGTGTGAATAAGCCATTGTGCTGATGGATGTGCACTTAGGATCCAAAGACTCACAAGAGCTAAAAAAGCCAAAATTCGTCTCAAGGTGATCACTGACAAATTGACATTCAAGGAGTACATCTGGGTCCTCTATTGGCTGATAGGATCGTTGAGATTTTCAAGAGGTGTCCGCTTGGGCAAAATTAAGACATAGCGAAGCTGATCAAGGCGAGACGATAATTGAACCACAACGCGAGAAGCTCCACCTTCTCTTTGAACCTCCTTGATGAGCCCAACGAGAAGACCCCGAGGGTAAAGATTGTCGAGCCCTGATGTAAAAACCGATTCGCCGGGTTGAACTGCTTTCTCAGATCTAAGATATAGGATCTCAGCTTGGTTATCGCTGTAACCCTGAAGAATCCCCGTGGACTTTGAAGCCGACATGTAAACAGCCATACCAATATTAGGAGCATCTGCAGGCAGAATTTTAGATTGATGAAGTCCGACTGACCATACACGTCCGACGACACCTTGAGGTGAGATGACCGGCTGGTCTATTTCAAGACCTTCCCTTGTCCCTTTATTAATCACCAACGTTCCAAAAAAACGTGGGCGCGCATGATAGGTTACTTCTGCCACGGTCGCATTAAGAGACATTGATTTCTGGAGATCTAGCATTTGCGCTAACCCCTCCATTGATTCACGATCCTGACCCCATTGGCGTTGTTGATTTGTCAGGGTTTGGATTTGGACTTTCATCTGTTGATTCTCAAGAAGCACATCTGATAACAAACGAGACGATTCCTTTTGAGCTACTGCTCGCAAACGACGTTCGTTCACCCATCTTAATAAAGGGTTTGAAAGCGCTACGTCAAAGGTCTGGTGACGGACAGTCAGGGGACTTATGACAACCCAAAAAAAATGAACTGCCCAAATGGTGACTATGAGGACTGAGGATAATCGAATCCGTGTGGGCTTTGACTTAAGACCGCTAGTGTAAGCCATAGACCCACTCGATGAAATTAATCTAAAATCTGAATGCGTCGCAGGAGAGGGATGTCTTTTAATAACTGCGCGGTTCCTGTCACCACACTAAAACGAGGATTTTCTGCTCTAAAAACAGGAAGATGTGTTTCCTTTCTAATACGCTCATCGAGACCCATGATCAACGAGCCGCCTCCCGACAAACAAATTCCTCGCGTAATAAGATCCGCTGAAAGTTGAGGAGGCGTTTCAGCTAGCGCTTTGCGGATTAAATCTAAAATCGCATTGATAGGTGGACCGAGAGCTTCTCGAATTTCAGCATCATTCAATATCAATGTTTTAGGCAGGCCTTCAAACATATCGCGCCCTGATATTTCCATAGTTTTCGTTTGGCTAGACGGATAAGCCGACCCGAGTTTCATTTTGACTTCTTCGGCTCCGATTTCCGAAATGACCATATTGTATTTGTCTTTAATATATTTGACGATAGCCTCGTCCATTTCATCGCCTGCAATGACAATGGACTCCGAGTAGACTTTACCGTGATAACTCATCACAGCGATATCGGTTGTACCCCCTCCAATATCCACAATCATGCAGCCTCGTTTTTCACCTATGGCCAAACCTGCTCCTATGGCAGCTACCATGGTTTGATCAGCAAGAAAAACTTCATTGGCTTTCGCGTCGTAGCAACACGCACGAACCGCTCGTCTTGATACCTGATGAGCTCGTGGTGGCACCGAAACGCAAATACGAGTGGTTAAATGAAATCTGCTCTGTATCGATTTGGATTTACGAATGAAAGCTTCCAGCATTTTTTCTGCCGCATCAACTTCAAAAATCATTCCATCACGCATAGGTCGCACTGTTTTAACTCCTTGTGGCGTTCGACCCATTAACTCCTTGGCGTCAGCGCCCACAGCCTCTACTTGGTTTGTTGTAATGTTGATCGCCACAATACTGGGTTCGAAAATTACAACTTTATCGAGTTGCTTGACGTGGATGAGTGTTGAAGATGTACCCAAATCGATCGCAAGGTCGGTCGAGATCCAATTGCTCCAGAAATCTGTCTTAAGCCAAGGCACCATAATCAGGTTTCCATCAAAATGTAGAAAGGATAGAGTTACGCAATTTTTATCGATTGCCTAGGGTATATTTTGGAGTTCTTGAATTAATAGGTCAGGACTAAAGCGCTGAGGTAACTCCTTGTGATACCCGCGAATCCAAGTTTGACCATTAACTAAAATGTATGGAATGGCTCTTTTTCCTGTTTCGGCCTCTAGTTTTTCGGCGGCTCCAGAAACAGTCTCTATATCGACTTTTTCATAGATTATTCCCGCTGACTCAAGCCATTGTTCTAGCCTTCGACAGTCTGGACACCAATCCCCTGAATAAACTTGTAATTTTAATTGGTTAATATGTTCCATGGCGCTTCCCTCTAGGGCCTTTGCTAAGCCTTAACTTCAATGATATTCTGCCTAGTCTGAAGGCGTTTGCCTGGGTAGCTCAGTTGGTAGAGCAAAGGACTGAAAATCCTTGTGTCGGGGGTTCAATTCCCTCTCCAGGCACCACTACCAGTAACCTTAATAAAATAGAGACTTACACTATGACTCAACAAGATACGCCAAAGATTATTCAAGTCCAAAAACCAGCGCCTAGTTTAGATCATTTTCAAAAAAGTCTTTCTAAGGAAGACCCATCTAAAGTATTTAAAAAAGTCTTATTAGCAGGCGGTATTTTTGTTCTTCTTTTATTAGTGATTTATTTTATAAGGCAATCTCGTGAGAATACGGTTCTGGCTTTTCAGGCTCAATTGAGTGCGCTTCGAATTGAAGCTTTGGGAACTGAATTCGAACCCAAAAAAGGCGACGCCCTTTCTCAATCCCTCGCCCTGTATTTGCCTCAAATCGAAGCGCTTCTCACCCAAGCACCCTCCAGTCAAAGAAATTCCCTCATTAATATGATCAATAGTTGGCGATTGGTTTCTGGCAAGCCTCCCTTGTCTGAAACTCCAGCATCTCTTCAGGCTTGGGAGCGTATTCAGCAGGCTAACCAGGCACTACTTTTGGGCCAATTAAAAGAGGCTCAGGATTGGTTAACCCCCCTTGCGTCTGAAGCTAAAACTCCTTCATCATGGGCAAAAGCTTACTGGGAAATTCAATTAATGATCGATCAATCTAAAGGTGATGTGACCTCGGCAAGAAAACATCTTGACCTTTATCGTCAAGCATTCCCAGAAGGGGATGAGATCATCAAGAAATTGAGACGCTCTATCCTTTAACTAGACTCAGATGCACCCTCTTTACGGGGATGAAAATATATTTTTTTTCTTGCGAGAACTGACCATTTACTGCATAGGTATTATGAGGTTGCAAATACGTAATTAAATGTCTGCCTCAAGATTCTAAAGCACGGGTTTAAATTGAGCTTTTAAAACGTTATTTAATTTCCTAAGTCTAAATATATATATGCTTTAAATCAGATATAGTTATAACAGACTGCAATATTGTGAAAATGCCTAAAGCCTTTATTTGCTATTACTTAAAGCTAGAGATTTTCTCCTTGTGCAACTGAAGTTGGATTTTAAATCAATAAATTTATAGACATGCGACGTAACAAAGGTGTAAATTCCCTCTATGCTCTTTAATTCTTAGAGTGAAACCAATCCACACAATCTCGCACCATCAATCTTAAGTTTTTAACTCGTCCTGACACTTCGGGACTCTTTTGGAGCATCACCATGAGTCGTATTTCAGCCCGTCTTGGGCTTACCGCTTTTGTTTTGGTTTCCAGCTCAGTTCTTATAGCTCAGACCACTACTACAGGAAGTTTATCAGGTACCATAACGGGTACAAACGGACAACCGCTTGCAGGCGCCACAATTAAAGTGAGCTCTGGGCAAATTTCAAGAACAGGAATGACAGATGGTAGCGGCACCTTCCGTTTTGGTCTTCTCAACGTTGGTAATTGGTCCATTCAGATTAGTGCCGATGGATATCAGAACTCAAAAGGTACCGTTCTCGTAACAACAAATGAAAATCAAAATATTAGTTTTCGCTTGGCTACAATGGGCGCAAGCACGGTGGTTGTTTCTGGCACCGCTGCGGCTGTAGATTTTACGAGCAACACCACGGGCCTTAACATATCTATGGAAAACCTTAACACTGTTCCCAAAGGTCGAGATTTCAATGACCTTGTTCAGTTGGCCCCCGGTGTTACCAGTTCAGGAGCCCTTGGAGGCCCTTCGATTTCAGGTGCTTCTAGCTTAGAAAATTCCTACTATATCGACGGTTTCAGTAGCCAAGATATGCGAAAAGGGTTTCAAGGCGGAGGCCTTCCTACAGACTTTATTGATCAAATTGAAGTTCAGACAGGTGGTTTCAAACCAGAATTCAGCGCTCTTGGTGGAGTGTTCTCTGCCGTTACTAAATCTGGTACGAATCAATTCCAAGGCTCAGCTTGGGTCAATTCTGATCTTTATAAATATCAAGCGGCCCCTAAGCAAAATTTAGCTGCTCAACAAGGCAATCCCTTTGAGCGTAACGACTACGGTGCGACTGTTAGTGGCGCCTTGCTTCCTGACCGACTCTTTTATTTTATTGGTGTGAACCAAACTAAAACCAATCAACCCGGTCAAACCAATCTAATTGGTCTTACGAGCGATCCTCTGATTAGCGAAGATACCAATTTTTATGCCAAGGTTAATTTCTTCCTGACCACTGATCAACAATTCACGGCAACGATCCAAGATCGCCAAGTTACATTCACCCAGGTGAACGATTACCCACTTCTTGGAGATGCAAATTGGGGAGAAACCAGCAAGGATAAAACTCAAAACCTTGGCTTGATCTACGATTGGAACATCGCATCGAATATCCAATTATCTATAAAAGCAGGTCAGAGCACGTTGTCTAGCACTGTCAATCCAACTAACACCACTGCTAATTTAGTCACTGACTTCATGCGCGCTGCTTATGACGGAAATGCCAATACAACTGCCGGCGCTGCTTTCTATCGTGGCGGCTATGGTGTCTATACAGCCCTAAATAAAAATGAAACCACTCAATATCGCGCTGATTTATCTTGGTACCTTGGTAATCACCAATTCAAGGCCGGTATTTCTTCAATGGAATCTTCTTACAGTAAGAACGATACGGCTTCGGGTGCGCGCGCTCAATTCTTTAATGGTCTCCAAGTGCTTTCCACCAATTCGTTGCCCTATACTGTTGTCCTTCGCAGTACTGGTGGTGGAACGACGTGGAATGGTATTTATCGCCAATGGTATTACACCGCCGCATCGAAAATCACAGCGGAATATAATGCTTTCTACGCGCAAGATACTTGGGAAATATCTCCAGGTCTTCGTCTTTCATATGGTGGCCGTTTTGAAAGTCAGGCAATTAAAAATAACTTCGGTGTGACAGCCCTCAAATTTGATGACATGGGAGATCTATTTCAGCCTCGTGCTGGCTTGACCTGGGATCCTAATAATGACGGACAAACCAAGTTATCGCTCAACTACGCAAAGTATTTTGTTGCCATTCCGATGCAACCGGTTATGAGAACGGGTGGAACAGAAATCTATGTCCGCAATTACTACACCGCTGCTAACACCACTTATAACACCGGGACAGGCGCTTTCAGCATTAATGTCCCCACCAATGTTCTCGCTAATGTTTCTACAATTATCGACTACGGTGTTTACTTTACGGCCCCCCCTCTTGCGGATGGAACAAAATTAACCTCTCGGGAAGAATGGGTATTAGGCGTCGATCACATCTTCAAAAATGGTGCTTTTGATGGTTGGACTATGGGCGCGAAATATATTCGGCGCGAACTCCGTAATCCTATTGAGGACTCTGTTATCGACGAAGTTACCGGTCAGTATGCTGTTCTTTGGAATCCAAAACCAGGAGCTGTGAGTTATACACCTCACCCCACCCTAGATAGTGCGTCTAATCCTCTTCTTTCAGCAGGCAAGATTCGTTTCACTGCAGCACAAAATCCTTTCAAAGTAGAAGCTTACAACGATTACGATGCCATCATCGTTCAGGCCGATAAGAAAGAGGGTGCGTGGTACTTAAACGCTTCCTATACTTGGAGCAAACTCTTTGGAACCTATGAAGGACTTGGTCAAACTAGTAATGGTCAAGCAGATGCTCTTATTACCTCCACCTTCGACCACTGGCCCTATGTTGGTAAAGGTTTCCTCCCGACTGATCGTACGCACATATTAAAACTTTTTGGAAGCTACACGATGGATTTCTATGGTAATCCGCTCACATTAGGTCTCAGGGGGCTCATACAATCTGGAACTCCTAAGAGTCTCTTTGACAACGGTACCGCCTCGGGTAATCCTGGTTTAGATATTGGTGGCTACGGTAATGCCGTCCCTAGAAACTTCCAATATGGCACAGAAGGCCGAACTCCTCAGAATATGATGTTCGATCTTTTGATGAATTACTCGATGAATTACATGGGTTATCGTATTTCGCCAGAAGCGACGATATTCAATGTCTTCAATCGACGTACCGCCACGACAACGAATATCTATGGAACGACCTCATCCAGTCAAGTCAATCCCTTCTACGGATTTGAAACAGGCTGGAATCAAGGCCGATCAATTCGTTTTGGAGTGAAGGTTCAGTTCTAAATATTAGGACCTAGTCTCAATAAAAAAGGATCCGAAAGGGTCCTTTTTTATTGGCTTACCAACAAAACTTTCATAGACTAGGAATTTTGCATGACTAGAAGATGTTTCAACTGTTAAATCTTTTCAACCTAAGCCCTCTTAAACTAAATAAAGGAAGGTGGCCCTCTGTTTCCCAAACGCTATCTTATAGCTAGTTTATTTATTGGAGGCCTCCTGCTCTTAGTGTCCTTTGCTCAGGGTTTTTGGGGAGAGCGTAGCAAGACTATTTTTGGCACTTCCGAGGAGCCGGCCTTATTAAAGATAGAAAATCTTCCTATCGAGGCGACTCTGACTTTAGAACGAGGTTGGAAACCAGTTTTTCAAAATCATGCTGAACCCGAAATTGATCCCTTGGGTTCTCGTTATTTCGGGTTTCCCTGGGAGCCCGCTACGCCTCTCGCAAGCCCCAATGGACTTGCTCTCAATGGACCCCAAGGTCGAAGTAAAATTTATCTTTGGAAAAATTTAGATTGGCGAACTTATACCTATGAGGTCCCTATTGTTTCTTTTCGTTTTAATCCCAGAAATGCTAAACAAGCGTTAGTCACTTTTCAATACGGAAGAAATCTTTATGAAACTCAACTGATTGACTATCCTGAAAATCGCGTCCGATGGTCCACACCTTCCGGTCCGTGGAGTCGATTTAGTTGGAACGGACAATCGGTGCTCTTAGGCTTTTTCGAAAAAACGAATCGACTGTTGGTGAGTTCGCGTTCAGTTGATCAATCATCTCCTCGATCATCCTTGGCCTCATATCAAGAACCTGATTTTCAAAAAGTTCCTAAGGATGTGATCACGCTCCCTCAGAATCTCTCAGAGACCGGCCAAGATTTCACCGGGGATCGGTTGATGTTAATTTGGTCTAAATCACACCAATTGTGGTTTCCCAAAGGTGATCAAATGTGGGTGAGCGACGGATTTTTATGGACTCTTTGGCGTCTGTATCCTTCAGGCTGGAAAAGAACACAAGGAGGGGCTGGTCGCCTGACTCCACATTTCCCCGATTACTTTCTGATCCAAGATACATCCTCCAAAATACCTCTTGGATATGTTGAAGTTGCAGATCGAGCTCCTCTGACTATCAAGGATATTAATTTGACATTAAAATCGCTTCCTGATGATTACGATCGTTGGTTTTGGAAATCTGATGGTGCTGTATCTTATGAAGGTGAACGATGGGGTTCTGCAAAAAAAATACCTCCTACTTTGTGGATCGATGAGCTCAGGAAAACATATGCCAGTGAGACGCGACGTATAATCTCGCTTCGTCCAGAACTTAAACCCTATTTATCTCAGGGCCCAGCCGTTCACGTTCTCGAATCTCACGGTAAAGCCTGGGTTTGGGTGGGGGATCAAATTCATCTCATCAAGTTATTAGATACCTCAACGACGAGAGCGGTACGCGCTTGGCTTCGTTGAACCTAGAGGCCTAATCCCCATGCATTTACTCATCATCGACGACAATGCTAGCTTAGTCCGCGCGCTGGAGCGACTTTTTTCCGGACGCAAGGATCTTGTTTTTCATGGTGTAACTTATGTAGCAGAGGCCCACTCGTGTCTTAAAGGATTCGAGATCGAAGCCATCTTGCTTGATCACGATCTAGTTGATGATCGTAGTCAGGAATGTTTAACGTTGCTTCAAAAAGATTTTCCACATCTCATCCCTAAAACGTGGTTAATGTATGGAGCCCTCGAACTATCTCGATGGACCCCGGAAGATCAGGTGGGCATAGCTGGCATACTGGTAAAACCTCACGAACTCAGCCGTCTGGTCCCCTGGGTGGACCAACTCCGTAATACCAAGATCCCTATATCGGTCACCCCGTTCTTAAAAAGCTTTTTGAGTTCAGGCCTAAAGGCACCTATCGATGTAAGCCCACCCTCAAAACTCCCCAGTTCGCCTTTTCAGGAATTAGAGTGGGCGCTCAAGGATCGGGGAGCGTGGCATGTGGAAGTGGCTATTTTGCTTGAAACCCTAGAAGAAAAGATTAATAAGGAGCAGGCTCAGAGTATCTTAGAGGCGTGGAACAAAAAGAGACCTATTGTCTAGATATTTATATAGACACAAAATTTATTGTCTAGTAATATATATAGACAAGGAGAATAAATGAACGCTCAATTATTAAGTATTGGTGATGTTTGCACCGAAACCGGACTTTCTTCAGATGTCATTCGTGTTTGGGAGCGACGTTATGGTTTTCCGATGCCTGTTCGGTTGCCCTCAGGTCATCGTCGATACCGATCGGAAGATCTTAATCGTCTTCGGCTCATCGCCGAAGCAGTTGCCTCTGGTCATCGACCTTCGACCGCTGTGGTCTCAACCCCTGCTCAGTTACAAACAATGGTTCTCAAGAACGCGCTCTCTATATCAACAAATAAGATTCTCGACGACCTCATGGTTGCCACGCTGTCTTCGGATTCCGAGAAAATAAAAAACCTTTTAGCTGATGCCCTGTCTCAACAAGGCTTGAGGGACTTTGTTATCAATATCATCTCTCCTCTCCTGGGCCGCGTAGGCCTAGCTTGGGCCGAAGGAAAACTAGATATTCATCACGAGAAGTTATTAACAGAGGTTATCGAAGATCTTCTTCGAAGACTTCGCACCGAACTTAATCAACAAGCTCAAGGACCCCGCGAAGTTGTGTTGATGACCACCTTGCCCGGTGAACGACATCGCTTAGGATTATTAATGGCCGCTCTGATTTATACTTTCAAAGGATATAAGACTGAAGTTTTAGGTATGGATGTCCCGGTCGCCAACATTGCAAAATCGGCTCGACAAGTAGGAGCTAACAGAGTAGCTGTGAGTTTGTCCATCCTGACGGCTGGAGAAAGTGTTCGCCAACTCTTAATGGATTTACAAGAGCGTCTACCCAAGGGCTGTAAACTCGTTATAGGAGGCTTGGGAGCCTCACGAACCCGTAAAGTAGAGGGTGTTGAGCGCATGACGCGCTTGGAAGATATTTAAGTATTAATATCTTTATACTTAGTTTCCCTAACAAAAGATTATTCATAGGAAAGTAACCTTTAAGTATTGAAATATTTATACTTGTAAGTGTTTGAAAATAATTTGAAACTTTTTGGTGAATTTGTTCAAGACATTTAAGCCGAAATGGCTTAAAGTTTTCCTATGCTTAAAAAGACTAGGCTTTGGCCAAGTCTTTTTGGATCTTTCCCTTTCGCTTATAAACCCACACGAGAATCTTTTCTCGTATATTTTGCGACTATTTCGGTCGCGGAGGACACCACGTGATGCGTTTCACACAATTTTTTAAAGCCACTGCTTTGTCTGTTTTAACCACGGGCATAATGTCAGCTCAAACTTCTGGTTTATATTCCGGTTGGGATATAGCTGTGAAAATGAATACCGGAAATGTATCCGGTGCATTATCGAACCAAACGGGTTTCAATGATGCCGAAGCTCTGAATACTTTTGCTGCAGGTTTTGAGTTCACTAAAGACAAGTGGGTTGTGGGAATCAACTATCGTATTAATCCAGGTCGGTGGTGGAAGGTAAGTAACATTCCTCACTTGTCTACAGCCGGTACTTCACTAGTTGCTGGAACCCCCGCAGGTACCTATTCGAACAGGATTCGTAAGCCTGAATCTTTTGGTTATGATCTCAATTTTTTATATCGCGATAATTTTGGGCGCCCTGGTATGTATTGGCAGGCTGGAATTCGCGCACAAGCATGGAACGTTAAAGAAACTGACACGGGTAGTACTGAAACATGGACTCTTGCTGGGACAACATACACTCTTGTAAGCTCAAGTGCCATTGCAACTTCATCAGTTAATAAAAATATGACGGTAAACCCTACTTTTGGCATTGGCCAACGTTTTAATGAACGCTACAGTGGTGAATTAAACGTTACTCAATCTAATGTTAAATTTCCTAACGCTGGAAGCAAAACCGGCTTTATCACTGAACTCAGTTTTGGAATTAAATTTTAATCGCACCCGCGACTATTTGGAGTAAACAATGAACCGATTTAAAACATCTTTAACCATGCTTTCATTAGCATTGGTAGCCGGCCCTGTCTTGATTGCTCAAGAAGCCACCGGAGCCCTCACGGGAACCGTCAGAGACCGTCAAGGTCGTGCAGTTACAGGTGCGGAAGTCCGTATTTCTGCCCCCACTCTTCAAGGCGTGCGCACTCTTCTCACAGACTCTCAAGGTCAGTTTCGCGCTCCTCTCCTGCCTCCTGGCAATCAGTACACGATAACCGTTAGAAAAGACGGATACATTAGTGCTCCTGCCACAGGCATAACCGTAAACGTCTCTGTGACCTCCCGTCAAGATATGTTGATGGAATCAAGTGACAGTAGCGCAACTGTAGAAGTGAGTGGAAGTAAAGAAAGTGTCGATAAGACGAACACTTCAGCTAGTACGACTTTCTCTTCTGAGACATTTGATATTCTCCCTGGTTCGACTCGAGGATTGTCTGATGCTGCTCTAAGATCTCCAGGAGTTGCTGCCGGTGGATTCACCGACGGTGGTCGAATCTCAATTCGTGGTCAACAAGGTTTCGGAACACGATTCCTTCTCAATGGTGTGGATATCGCCGACAACGTTTTCGGTGGAACCAACGGACGTAACTCTTACTACGTGGATGATTCCATCGCGGAAATTCAAGTAATTCAATCACCAATTAATGCCAAATACGGCGGTTTCTCCGGAGGTCTTATCCAGGCCATCTCCAAATCTGGAAGCAATACCTTATCGGGAACAATACGGGCCAATATTAGTCGAACTGCCTGGTCATCTATTTCGCCCATGGGACAACGATTTGCCCCCTCTACCGGCCGACCTGCTCCAGGAACTGATCTACAAACTGTTGAATACACCGTCTTCATTGGTGGACCTATTATCAAAGATAAACTTTGGTTCACAGCTTCAACGATTTTATCTCCCGCTGCTTATGGCACTGGTACATACTTTACCCCTACGGGTACGCAACTTAGTACCTCAGCATTCGCTTATTATGGATACACCGGTGGTCTTTCTGGCGCCGCCTATATTTTCCCCACAGCTGGCCAACAATTTAACACTGTGTCTGCAAGTCAATTCTATGATTTGAAATTGACCTATGCCATTAATCAAGATAACAGCCTTGAATTCGCAGGTAGTCGTGCGGTTAATAATCAACAAAATCGAAACTATACCAACACCATGGACCCTCGTAATTTGGTTCCTCAAACGAACTTGAATGAATACCAAACGCTTGCTTATCGAGGTATTCTTGGTCCCGCAACAACTCTAGAGTTACGCTACGGAAATAAAAATCAGAATTTATCAGCTGGTGGAGATCCTACACTAGGTGATGTGATCGGTAGCTCTTATGGCGCAGGTTTCTCGATCGCTTTTTCTCACAACGGTATTTTCAATAAAAGCGATGGTGGAGATTCGCGCATCATTAAAACCTACTACGGTGTTTTGAATCATTTCATCAACGATGGATTGTTCGGTAGCCACAGCATAGATGTTGGCTTTGAAATGCTTCGACAAAGTCGCGCCGCCGCCAATGATCAATCACCTACCGGCTCTATTATTTATAATGCTGGTTATAACGCTAACGGTACTTTTGTCGTTGATAACGGCACATGGGATGGGGATGCTGAACTGTACAACTATTCAACAGATCGTGGAGCAGCCAAGAACGCGTTTGATTCTTACTTCATTAATGATCTATTAACCATTAACAAAAATCATCAAGTTATGCTTGGTGTTCGATACGATAAATCAACCGCTTCTGACACCCTGGGCTCCCCCGTCACTTCACAGGACGCCTTCAGCCCTCGTGCTCAATACCGATATGATTTAAACGGCGATCAGAAGCATCTTTTTACAGTAAGCTATGCTCGCTTTGTTGAAAAGCTAGGTGATGGATTCACTAATCGCTTTACTCGTGCTGGCAACCCCATCACAACAATGTGGAAATTCAACGATGTGAATCAAACCTCAAGTACGGGCGCCAATGCAATTGTCTGGGGACAGATTGGATATGGACCCGCTTATCAATTTGCTAATATTACCTACGCCCAATTGGTGAATCGCGCTAATTGGCAAATTGGCCTTGCTTCGGGCCTAGGCTTCTTCTCTTCACCCGCGAATCGTTCAACTAATCCAAACACGAAAGCCCCTTATAGCGATGAAACATCGCTAGGCTATCGTCATAATTGGGACGACGGCTCTTTCCTCAACATTACTTACAACATGCGTAAGAGTGGCGACTTCTTCTCACGAGAACAAACTTTTAATTTATCTCGTAATGAAATCAACCTCACGATTCCAAATACGACATTAACATCAGCCGTACTTATGGAACGATGGCGCACTAACAATGACATCAAAAGAGATTACACAAGCGTTGAAATGGAATTCAATGCCCGCCTAGATCGCAATTGGAATTTTGGCGGTAATTGGACGATGTCTCAACTCTTGGGCAATGCGACTGGCGGTGAAGGAGGTAATCCTCCCGTCCAAAGTGAGCCTATTGGTTTCTACGAGGATCTCCATGCACTCAATGGCACTTCACGAGATGCCTATGCTCCCTATGGATACCTTCCAGGCGAACAGCGTCATCGTGCCTTGCTAGCACTAACCTATACCAATAGGTCAGCACAGGGTGCCGCGCTCAATGCTGCCCTTACATTCAATTACACTGGTGGCGGTATCTACAGTTTGACCCGTACACAGTATTTTAATGGTCGTGTAAGAGCCGCAGCTTTAGGTTCAACGATTTCAACCTTGTATCCTAATACATATACGCAGTTTTATGGTGGCCGTGGAATAGGACGCTTCAATGATCTCTACTCCTTCGACTTCAAATTAGGCTTGGAATATCCCTTAGTTGAACGAGTTCGATTCTTTACTGAAGTCAACGTGTTTGGACTCTTCAATCACTGGCAGAACAGCAGTTATTCAACCTTAGGTATTGCAGGTTCGACTGGAACTGCAGCCCTTGTACCTGCTGTATCCTCCTTCCGAGCTGCAGGCGTTAACCCCTCACTTATTCCTTTGGGAACACCCTTAGGTTGGGGTACAACATCTGCTGGTACTTTTGGTGGTGGCCGAAGCGTTCGGATCTCCGCTGGTTTCAAGTGGTAATCGGTTAACAAAAAACTTATTTGGAGTTATAAAATGAACTTAAAAAAATTATCTTCACTGGTTTTGCTAGCCATACCCTTGATGGCACAAACACCAACGCCCTTTTCTATGTCCTTCAATGGAATCATTGCCAATGGCGACCTTAATAAAGTTGTCTCAGGTAATAACATTGCTGGCTACGGTGTTGGCGTCAATCTACATAAGCCGGTGATGGCTGGTTTAGATCTTCGATTCCATGCAACCTTGTTTGGTATCAAAGGACAAAAGGGTACGGGATTTGACAACGTGTCACGACCTAGTTTTCAAGGTGGATTCGAGCTATACCAAGAATGGCGTGGTAACTATGTTTACGCCGGAATTCTTGGCACAGCTTGGAAACAAAATACACTTACTAACACAAATTACCTCTTTAATAACACAACTGCTGTGAGCACAACGGCCACCAATCCAAATGGTGGTAATAACACGGTTGGAAATGATATAAAATGGGGATTCCGCGTTGGTATTGAGCGACCTATTACTTCACAATGGTCTGTCAGTGTTAATTTCACACAGACCGAAATGAATAAAGTCTTTAACCCCTCATGGATTACTGTGGGCGCTGTTTACCGCTTTCATTAACCTTCATTGAAGGTGACTAAAAAGGGCCCTTTAAGGGCCCTTTTTAGTATGTTCTGGTGCGGAAAGATGCGGACCTCTTTCGACCTCCAAGTAAACTTATCATATGCTCGATCCTCACGTATTTAGAGACCAGTTAGATATAACCATTCAGCGTCTTCGAGACCGTTATTTTGAATTCGATCGCTCAGCTTGGAGCGCATTGGAAATAGCCCGCAGAAAGGCTATTCAGGATCTTGAAGGGCTTAAGGCCGATCGAAATAAAATCACAGATCAAATTCGTTCTAGAAAACAAGCTCAAGAGAATACCTCCGATCTCCTCGAAAAACAAAAAGCTTCCTCTGAAAATCTGGCCCAATGCGAAAAGGTAATGCGAGATATTGAATCTGAGTGGGAATCTTTTCTTTCACTCATACCGAACGTACCTCACGTCTCTGTGCCCCTAGGCCAGACATCCGGGAATAATCAGGAGATCAAAACCTGGGGAACCCCACGTGTTTTAGACCATCCCCAGGATCACATCGATCTTGGAGTCCATTTAGGTATTTTAGATCTCGAGAGGGCTACTAAAATTACGGGGTCACGTTTTGCCGTCCTCAAGGGCGCCGGCGCCCAACTCGAGCGTGCCTTAGGGGCTTTTATGCTTGATATTCATTTGAAGCATGGCTATTCAGAAGTCATCCCCCCCTACTTGGTTAATCCGGAATCCATGTATGGAACGGGCCAACTCCCTAAATTTGAGAATGATTTATTTAAGGTTCCTCACGGCGAGAGCCACTTATATCTTATTCCTACCGCTGAAGTTCCGATCACAAACCTTTATCGAGATGAAATCCTCAAAGAAACAGAACTCCCTGTTCGACATTGTGCCTTGACACCCTGTTTTCGCAGTGAGGCCGGAAGCTACGGCAAGGATACTAAGGGTATTATCCGTCAACATCAATTCCATAAGGTGGAATTAGTCAGTTTTACCCGAGAAGAGGATGCCCCGCAGGAACTAGAGCGTTTAACTGAGAATGCGGAAAATATATTAGAAATGTTGGAGCTGCCTTATCGACGGATGTTGTTATGCACGGGCGATATGGGATTCAGTAGCCACAAAACGTATGATCTTGAGGTCTGGTTGCCTTCACAGCAGACCTACCGTGAAATAAGCAGTTGCTCTTGGTTTGGAACCTTCCAAGCTCGTCGAATAGGGCTTAAGTATCGAACCAGCCCCCCCAAAGGAGGGAATCGTCACTTGCATACTTTGAATGGTTCGGCCTTGGCTATTGGTCGAACTTGGGTCGCTATTATTGAGAATGGTCAACAAGCTGATGGCAGCATTGTTCTACCTAAAGCCCTCGTGCCTTATATGGGTGGTTTAGAGCGAATTACTTTGTAATCCCCAAGGCTTTCTCATCGATCCAAATACCATCCCACATACCCCAAAGCGATCGAAGCCCCGAACGTGACTTGCCAACCTCAATGAGTCTTTGAACCTCATATTGAAGCATTTGGCCGGCTTCACGGTTTTGAATTTCGTTAATCAGATCTAATCGGGATTCTATCGTGAGAGGCTTTGGCGTTTCACGTTGACTTATTTGACCGCACCAAAGGGATCCATCTTCCTGAAGAATAATAGGCGTGGGCTTGTTGAGGGGCATTTGAAGAAGGGCTTGGCGAATCAAAGGCTGCGAAACCCATTCTTGCTTCGATACGATCGTAACCGCTTTAGTTTCAGTGATGGAGCCAAGGACCCTGAGGGCCTTGAAATTTCCTGACTGCAGCAGGGTTTGCATTTGAATCTGAGTTGCTTTTGCAGCTTGCTCCTGGCGCCACGCCAAAAGAACCTTTGCGCGGATTTCACTCAAAGGGGGAACACTGGGTTCAAATTCTTTTTCAATACGATAAACCATATAAGAAGAACCGATTAATTCAGGGGTAGATACTTCACCCACCTTTTTAGAAAAAACGCGCGTCCCTAAATCACCTACATTGAAAACACCTTCGATACTCGGGCTGTCCATTGCTTCAAAAGGTTGGCTACGCACAGCCTTAAGCCCCAGAGATTTAGCTGTTGCTTCAAGATCTCCCTGATTCGCTTTCTTACGTAAAAGCTCCAATCTCTCTTTGGCTTTCTGAGCGTAGCGTTCTTCAGTTAAATCGTTTTGCAATCGATTTTTGACTTCATCAAAAGGGGTTACCCGTTCGGCTCGTTGATTATCAATACGTATGAGATGGATACCATATTGAGTTTTAACAGGCTGACTGATTTCTCCCACCTTGAGATTAAACGCAGCATCAGCAAATTCTTTCACCATACGAGAACGATCAAACCAGCCGAGATCACCGCCGGGCCCCGCTGCTTGGGGGCTATTAAACTTTGTGGCTAACGCCTCGAAGCTTTCACCTTTGATAAGTTGTGCGCGTACTTCCATAGCTTTCTTATTGGCCTCAACTAATTGCTCTGGAGTGATAGCGTCAAAAAGAATATGACGGCCTTTTATTTCAGGAGACTTTACAAAAGAAGCCTTTTGGCTTTCATAGGCACTTTTAAGAGCGGCCTCATCGATCTTTAAGTCACCAACCATGTCTCTTGTAACGACGACGACTTGGATTGTGCGACGTAAGCCCTGTTTAAAGAAGGAGCCTTCCGCTTTGAGATAAATACCCAGGGGCCCATCTCCGGGATCTCCAATATCTTGAATGGAGGGTGTCACCGCGATGGACTGTAGGGATATCTTTTCGCTTTTTAAACGATGCTCTAGGGCAAGACGTTCAGGCGATACGGGTGCCTTGAGGGCGTAGATTTGGAAAAGCTTTTGGCGCACGGCTTCTTTACGAGCAACACGCTCCACTGTATTAATAAAATTCCTAACAGGTTCTTGATAGGTTTTTACGAGATCATCCATACTGCGTAAACGACCTGTAGTATCAAAAAGACCAAGCAATTCAGGTTGCTGTTTAGCCTGTGATTTTAAAATTAATTCAAGGGTGTTTTTGATTTCAAGATCGCTGACTTTGACCCCTTCACGCTCGCACAGTTCTTCTATGGCCTTGTCTTGTATCACTGTTTGGATCGCCTGGGGTTTTAATAGAGGTAGTAACTGAGCTTGTTGATCCTCATTTCCACCAAACCGCTGCATTAAATCCGTCAAAGCTTGGTTAATATCCGCTTGCTTCACTTCTCGACCATAGACACGTCCAAAAACTGTCTCTGGAGTGACGCCGGCATTACCCGAGGGGACCAAATAAGCAAGCAGCCCCAGGGTTAGCACAATCATAATAGTGGCCACAGGAGTTCGGTTAGATTTGACAGCATTTCTGAATTTACGTAGCATGAGTCCTCAATTCTCCGAACTCTTAGATTACCAACTAAATACCCGCATTCTATAATAGAAATTGAGGTCATTATGTCTGTTCGCAAGGTCATCCATTGGGGTGATCCTAGACTGAAAATCAAGAGTGCCGACGTGGGTCTTTGGACCCAAGAATTAGACCAATTAGTTGAGGATCTCTTTGATACGGCCCTTGATGAAGATGGAGTGGGTATTGCCGCTCCTCAAATTGGTATCAATCTCAATTTAGCAGTCATTGATTGTTCGTGCGGCGAAGACCCTAATTCAAAAATGATTCTTATTAACCCCACCATCATTAAAGAGGAAGGTAAGCAGGTGGGACCAGAAGGTTGTCTTTCTATCCCTGGGATCCATGAAGTTCTAGAGCGGCCCCAGCGTGTGACCATTCGAAATCGAAGTAAAGATGGGTCATGGCATAACCTCGTTGGGGAAGATCTTCTAGCTCGCGCCTTCTGTCATGAAATTGATCACTTACGAGGTCGTCTCTTTGTTGAGTATTTTGGACCCATTAAAAAGAAATTAATTCAGAGAAGATTTATTAAACAACTTCAGGTGATCTAAGTGGCGCCCCCCCGTGTGGCTTTTCTGGGGACACCCAGTGTGGCGGTCCCTTCTTTAGACGCCTTAGCCTCTCTTCAATCGATCGATGTAGTGATCACGGCACCCGATAAGCCGTCGGGACGGGGACAAAACCATGTACCATCCCCAATTAAAACCCAAGCTTTGAGATTGGGTATACCTACTCTCCAGCCAGAAGACTGGAATAGTCTGAATACAAAGGATGCATGGCTTGCGCTTAAAATCGACCTAGCCATTGTTATTGCCTATGGATATATTCTGCCTCCTTGGATGATCGAAAGCTGTCGTCTTGGAGTTTGGAATCTCCATTTCTCCCAACTCCCTCGTTGGCGTGGTGCTGCTCCAGTCAATTATGCAATTTGGAAAGGCGATGACGAAGTTGGAGTTTCACTAATGAAAATCTCTCACGCTTTAGATGCGGGACCGATTGTAGATTGCCTCCAACGACCCATCACCCTAGCTTCTAATGTTCCGGGCCTTCTCGATATTCTTTCCAGAGATGGTGCAAAGCTTATCGAGAAGCATTGGTCAGATTTGCGCAAGGGATCTTGTTCTTTAACTGATCAAGATGAGAATAGAGTTACTTGGGCGCCGAAATTAACCAAAGCTTGCGCTATGTTATTACCCCAACAAAAAGCCCTAGATATTCATCGTCAAGTCCGCGCTCTTCAGCCTTGGCCTAGCGTAGAATTCGATCTTGATCTTGAGACTTTAAAAATCAGATCTGTCGGACTGATAAAGCCCTCCGAACTTCCTTCAGGAACAATCACTTGGTCTCATGCGGAAGGAGCATGGCTAACAGGGGGAGATGGGAATGCTGTCGAAATCGTATCCCTTCAGCGTCCGGGTAAAGGGATTCAAGGGGCTCTTCAGGCCTTACAACCATGGGGGCATCAGGGGCAAAAACAACTCTTGATCTCTTAACAAACTAATCAAAAAATGATGTTCTACTGATAATCTAATCAAATCTGGAAAAATATGCATCCGATTTTTAAACAAATGTTTCAGGTCAAGAGTCTGGAAAATATCTTGGCTAGCTCTGAAACCTCTGATCATCCAAAATTAAAAAAAACACTCGGAGCTTGGGATCTAGCGCTTTTAGGTGTCGGCGCTATTATTGGAGCGGGCATCTTGTCGGCACTAGGAACAGGCCTAGCGGGAGGGCTGGATACTACTTTTGGTTTAACCCGGCCTGCTGCTGGACCCTCCCTGATCATAAGTTTTGCCATTACAGCCATTGCCTGCGGCTTTACGGCTCTTTGTTATGCTGAATTTGCTAGCATGATTCCCGTATCTGGCAGCGCTTATACGTATACCTATGCCACGATGGGCCAACTTATGGCATGGATCATTGGTTGGGATCTCCTCCTCGAATATGCTGTCTCCAATGTGGCCATTGCCATCAGCTGGGGAAGTTACATGGATAATCTCCTTCAGAGTTTTGGCCTTATTATTCCTAGGTGGTTATGCATCGATTCTAGAACTATGTTAACCACAGCAGAGAGCCTTCCCGGAATTACCTTCGCGGATAAAATTGACCTGCTCTCACAAGCCAAAGCCGGCATTATTTCGGGAAGTGACACTTTCAAATATTGGGATATTGTTAATGCGGCCCCTACGATTCAAAATATACCGATCGGAATCAATATTTTGGCAATTTTCATTACATTTCTGATCACCCTTCTATGTATTTGGGGCGTGCGAGAGAGCGTTAGAACCAATAATATTCTTGTCGCTATTAAAGTCATCTTGTTGCTTTTTGTTATCGGTATTGGCTCCTTTCACGTTCAAGCTGTGAATTACAGCCCCTTTGCTCCCAATGGGTGGGGCGGAATACAAGCCGGAGCAGCCATCATCTTTTTTGCATTTATTGGTTTTGATGCTGTCAGTACGACCGCAGAAGAATGTAGAGATCCCGGTCGTGATTTACCCAGAGGTATTATTGGAAGCCTCATCATTTGTACGGTGATCTACATTGGCGTCTGTGCTGTGATTGCAGGCATGCTACCTTATACGTCTTATCATGGTGTTGCAGATCCCATTGCCCATGCGTTCACAGCCATTGGAATGCCTAAAATATCCGCTTTGATCAGCGTGGGCGCTGTCATAGCACTAGGGGGCGCGCTCTTAGTTTTTCAAATGGCCCAGCCGCGTATCTTTATGGTCATGAGTCGCGATGGGTTACTGCCATCTTGGTTTGGAGTTATTCATCCCAAGTATAGAACACCTTTCAATTCAACCTTATTGACCGGATTTGCCGTGATCTTGCCCGCAGGATTAATGAATATTGATGAAATTATTGAACTCACTAACATTGGTACTCTTTTTGCATTTATTTTAGTGTGTAGTGGCATTATGGTTCTCCGAATTCAGCGTCCTGAAGCTGAACGTAAATTTCGGGTTCCTTATATTTGGCTTGTAGCACCCCTGGGTATAATTTTTTGCCTTTGGCTCGCTTGGGGCTTGCCTACCCAAACTTGGGAGCGATTTTTCATATGGCTAGCCATTGGCCTGGGTTTATATTTTGTTTATGGAGTGCATCATGCGCGCTCAGCTCACCTTAAAGGTACTCAGTAATGTTTACAGGTTTGATCAGAGAACTAGGTAGCTTGAAGGGCCGAGAAAAGCGTAAAGAAGGAGCCCGTTTAGAAATTACGGCCTCACCTGAATTGCTGCTTCGTGCGACGGTAGGGTCAAGTATTTGTGTGAATGGTGTTTGTTTGACTTCAACCTATGTGGACGGAGAGAGCTGGATTGCAGAATTAAGCGATGAAACTCTTAAAAAAACTTCTCTTGGGACCCTGAAAATTAATACCTCACTTCATCTTGAGCCAAGTCTTCGTCTGGGCGATTCCCTAGATGGCCACTTGGTTTCTGGTCATGTAGATGGATTGGGTAATTTAATTGAGCGAACTGACGGGGAAGGGCTTTGGAAGTTTTCGATGCCGCTGTTTATCGGAGCTATGACGGCCCCCAAAGGTAGTATTACAATTGATGGTATTTCATTGACCGTCGTGGAGTGTGGTCTAGATTGGTTGTCGGTTTCATTAATTCCAGAAACACTTCGCCAAACTGCCCTCAAAGATTATCGCTTGAATCAGCAGGTTAATTTAGAAGCCGATCCTATGGGTCGCTATATCGATCATGCATTGAGGATGCGCAGTAACCTCTTGAATTAGTTCATTTTCCGATGAATACGTCTAACGATCGACCGAGGACGCACCCGAACTTGACTATAAATACGTCCGATGTATTCACCTAAAATTCCTAATCCCAGAAAAATGATTCCTAGAATGAGAAATACCAATGCAAATAAAGTAAAGACTCCATTGGTGTTATCTGGGACACCCCTAAATCGTTCGATTAATAGATAGCCTCCTAAACCAAGACTCGCCAAACTAATGAAGAGACCAATCGCTGAAAGCATTTGCAAGGGAAATGTACTAAAACCGGTGGTGAGATCAAATTGAAGGCGAATTAAAGCCAGAAATCCGTATTTAGAATCACCATGAAGTCGAGGAGCATGACCCACATCAACCTCCGTAATCGATCTCGCAAAGGTATTTGCTAAAACAGGAATAAATGTACTCTTTTCGTCGCACGACAGCATGGCTTCTACAACAGATTTGCTATATCCACGAAGCATGCAACCATAATCTGTGAGAGCCACACCGGTAGTTTTTCGGGTTACATAGTTGACTAATTTACTCGGCCATCGTCTTAAAAAACTATCATTTTGAGCTCGGGTTCTTCGAACACCACCAACAACCTCAAATCCTTTTTGAAGCTCAGCAATTAAAAGAGGGATGTCTTCAGGTGGATTTTGTAGATCAGCATCAAGTGTAATAATATACTTCGTTGTTTCGGAAACGGTTTCAAAGCCTTGCATGATGGCAGCATGTTGGCCATAATTGCGATTAAATTCTATGACAACTAAGCGTTCATCATGTTCCGATATAGATTTCAGGAGCGGGAGGCTTTGGTCCTTAGAGCCGTCATCAACCATAATGACTTCCCAACCGTCAGTTTCAAATGGAGTTAAAGATTGGCGCAAACGTTCCCAAAGTATGGCAAGATTCGCCTCTTCGTTAAAAACGGGAATGACAACACTGATAGTGGGTGAAGCCATGCTGTCTCCTTTGTTCTATTCTAGTAGCATAGACACTTGAGGACTCCTTGTAATGGTCAACCCTAAAATACTACTTGTAGAAGACGAGGAGAATTTAGCAGAGGGAATAAAACTCAATCTCGAGATGGAGGATTTGTCCTGCGTATGGGTCTCCCACGGAGATGATGCTCTAACTCGCATGAGCCTAGAATCTTTTGATCTTGTTCTGCTGGATATTATGCTTCCCGGAATGGATGGGCTAACTATTTGTCAGAAAATGAGATCACAACATAATTTAACTCCTGTATTATTCATCACAGCAAAAAATACAGAAGATGATCGTTTGATGGGATTTGAATCAGGAGGCGACGATTATTTAGGCAAACCTTTTCAGGTTCGGGATCTTTTGATTCGTATTCGATCTATTCTACGCCGAGAGGCCTGGTATCAAAATCAGGCCTTAGATCGAAAAAAATATTTTGGAAATAATTGGATCGATTTTGATAATTTTACCGGGAAGGGTCCACAAGGAGAATTTCAACTCAGTGTTAAGGAATCTATGATTATGAAATTTTTAATGGAGCACGCAGGCAAAGCTGTAAGCCGAGAAGAAATTATGGATAAAGTATGGGGAGAAGGTGCCGTTGTAACTTCGCGCACTATTGATAACTTCATTGTTCGCTTAAGAAAATTGATCGAAGATGACCCTCAGGAACCCCGTTGGATCCATACTTATCGAAGTATTGGCTACCAATTTGGTCCGAAGTCTAAATAATAAGGGATATTTAATAGGTCAGATTAGAATAAACCTTAGTTTAAGGACTTCATTTATGGGCTTTCCCCAGCATGTTGCCATTATTATGGACGGAAATGGGCGCTGGGCTTCAGAGCGGGGGCGTTCTAGGTCTAAAGGCCATAAGGCGGGGGTTGATGCTGCGGATCGGACAGTTGAAGCTGCCGTCGAACTGGGTATTAAACATCTAAGTCTTTATGCATTCTCCACAGAAAATTGGAAACGCCCAGCCTTCGAAGTTAATACTCTGATGGCAATGCTGCGAATGTATCTAAAAATGTTTCTGCCCAAGCTGTTAAAAAATAATATCCGTTTCCATCATCTAGGTCTTTTAAAGGGGATTCCCCCTAGTATTCAGAAAGAAATTAAAGCCTTAGAACATAAGACGGCTCATTGTGATCGCATGACCTTTCATCTAGCTGTCAATTATGGTTCACGTCTTGAAATTGTAGAAGCTACAAAATCACTTATCAAAAACCAGACACCTATAGATGACATTAATGAAGATCTTTTTCAGCGTACACTGTGGACCGGCACGGCTCCCAATGTTGATTTATTGATTCGGACGGGGGGAGATAATCGTATTTCAAACTTCTTATTATGGCAATCCGCTTATGCTGAAATTATTACTCTTGATACTTATTGGCCTGATTTTGGAATATTACATTTGCAAAACTGTCTCAATGAATTTGAGCAAAGAGAAAGGCGCTTCGGTGGATTAGCATGAGCCTTGATATAAATAATCTTAAACAACGAGCGGCCTCGGCTATTTTATTAGCGATAGTTATTCTCACACTTCTTTATGTAGGAGGTGGTCCTACAACCGTAGGTGGATATGACTTAGGGGATGGTCGATTATGGTCTCCCTATGTGTTTGGTGCCCTCCTTGTAGGTGTCATTTATTTATCAGCCAAAGAATTTTCTCACCTCGCAGAGGCCCAAGGATTTTCTATTTCTTTATTTCGAAGTACTTTGGTTGGTCTTCTTATTGCGCTAAGTACTGCCGACCTTAACAGGGGCTCTTTTGTATTTCCCCTCTGGCTAGCCCTCATGGTCGCGCTAATGATTGTGTGTATAGGAAGCTTATGGAGCCGAGAATCATTAGAGCGCGCACTTCCAAATCAATCGATCACTCTCATGAGCGGACTTCTAATTGGTTTTGCAATGGGGCTACAGTGGAAAATATTTATGCTAGATGGCGTACTACCTAAAACTGGAAGTCGACTTCTTGCAAGTCTCTATTTAATTACTTGGCTAGGAGATGTCACAGCTTACTTTGTGGGTTCGTGGTTCGGAAAACATAAATTGGCTCAACGCGTTAGTCCCAAAAAAAGCTGGGAAGGGCTTGTGGGTAATTTTGCAGGAAACTTAGCCGCTGCAAGTTTTTCGAAGTTATCTTTTTGTCCGGATTGGTCTTGGATAGATGTTATTTTGATAGGTATTCTGGTAGGATTCGCTGCCCAAATGGGAGATCTTGTCGAGAGTACCTGGAAAAGGGGGGCGGGAGCTAAAGATTCATCAGCCACTCCTATCATTCCGGGACATGGAGGGCTTTTGGATCGCATCGATAGTCTTTTATTCTCTACCCCAGTTTTTTATTTCTACTTTCACTATGTTCATGGATTTAACTAGCCCTTATGAGAACTCTAGCCATTCTTGGTTCTACAGGGTCGATAGGCCAATCGACACTTGAGGTTGTCAAACGTCACCCTGATAAACTAAGGGTGGTTGCGCTAGCTGCAGGTAAAAATAAAGACAAATTCCTGGAACAATGTCGAGCCTTTGGGCCTGAATTTATTTCATTAGAAACGGAAGAGGATATCCAGTGGATCCTGAATTCTCTAGAATATCGACCAGACTTTTCTTTTGGCAAAGAAGGTCTATTGCGTTGCGTGGAAGACACCCCAATTAATACGGTTGTCTCAGCTATCGTGGGAGCTTCGGGGCTTAGGAGTACTGAAGCTGCTCTCCGCAAAGGGCATCGTGTATGTCTTGCCAATAAGGAGTCTCTTGTCGTTGGAGGGACCATTATTCTCGATGCTCTACGCAAGGGCCAAGGCGAACTCCTCCCTATTGATAGTGAACATGCCGCGCTTCATCAACTTCTTAGAGGTAAGGAATCGAGTTCAATTAGAAGTATTCGGCTAACGGCCAGCGGTGGTCCCTTTCGTGAATGGCCGCTGGATCGCATAAAAAAAGCAACGGTTACTGAAGCGATGAATCACCCCACCTGGAAGATGGGACCCAAGATTACTATCGATAGCGCAACCCTTATGAATAAGGGACTCGAAGTCATCGAAGCCTCTCATTTGTTTAGTCTCTCCGCCGAACAAATTGGTGTCACTATTCATCCACAAAGTCACGTGCATGCCATGATCGAGATGCATGATGGAACTTTTCAGATGCAAGCCTCTGTAAATGATATGCGTCTGCCAATCCAATATGCACTTCTATACCCGCATCAAATTCAAACTCCTGCGCCCCCCTTTACATGGGATCAATCACGAACCTGGGATTTCCATCCCCCCGACGAAAAACGGTTCCCATGCCTTCGCTTGGCATATCAAAGCTTACAATCTGGACAAAGTGCTTCTATTATTCTCAATGCAGCTAATGAGGTATCCGTTAGCGCCTTTTTGGCTGGTGAAATCACCTTCGGTTTGATTTCAGAATGTAATGAATCAATGTTGAATAAAATACCCCTGCAAAAACCTCATAATCTCGATCATGTCCTCGAGATTGATGCAGCAGTCAGAACAGATACCAAGCAATGGATCGAAGCCCATAGGTAGCCTAGAAGGTTGCGAGACGTTAAACTAATTATTTAGGATTCATGATGCAACTCTCTACGTTAGCCCCCTTTCTTTTATTAGGGGGGTTGGTATTTATCCATGAAATGGGACATTTCTTGGTAGCAAAATGGCTGAAACTCCCAGTAGAAACTTTTTCTTTAGGGATGGGCCCTCGCCTCGTCGGCTTCAAATGGAATGAAACTGATATGCGCTTATCGGCTATTCCCTTAGGCGGGTATGTGAAATTAGCTGGCTATAACCCAGAAGAACCCGAGGCCGAAGATCCCTACGGTTTTGAACAGAGACCCTATTTTAAGAAATTCCTTTTTTACTCTGGCGGTATTATTGCCAACATTCTCACGGCATTTATCCTTCTTGCAATCGTCGGGGCAGATAATCATCGCATCGTATCCCGTACCCCAGAATCTTCCCCTCTTTTAATAGCCCAAGTTATTGAAGGAAGCTCAGCTGAGATAGCAGGACTCCGAGAAGGAGATCAAATTCTCGCTGTCGATGAACTTCGCTTCCCAGGATCTGATGATCGCCAAGCAGTAAACTATATTCGACAAAAAGAAGGGGAACGACTCTATCTTTTGGTTGATCGTAATGGAAAAAATATAAAGCTAGAAGCTACAGTCCAAAATATAAGTGGCCAAGGCCGATTAGGTATTCTCTTCCAGCCAACAAAATTTACTGAAATTCGTCGTCCATATACCTGGGCCGATTGGCCAATAGGTACAGTGTACGCTGGGCATACATTGTGGGATATGAGCTCACAAATATTCGCCTTTCTTGGTCGAGTTATAAATTGGGATGTCTCCTCGGATCAACTAGCAGGACCCATTGGTATCATCCAGCAAGGAGCCCAGGCTGCAAAAATAGGTTGGTCAACTTTTCTAATCATGGGAGCTGCGATATCCCTCCAGTTAGGGATCCTGAATGCGCTACCCATTCCCTTACTTGATGGCGGTCATGTCGCTATGATGACAGCTGAAGTTATAGCCCGTCGTCGATTTAGTTGGCAAATTAAACAGAGAATTCTTATGGGAGGATTCTTTTTATTAGTAACGATTATGGGTACAGCTATCTTTCTCGATATTGGAAGATTATTAAATTAATCTCGATCTCCCTTTCGAATACGATCCATTTCTCTTTTAACTTGACGCGCCTTGAGGGCTGCTTTCTTGTCTGGTGCCTGCTTACCTTCTGCTAAAGTGATACGTATCTTGATTTTGCCACGCTCATTAACATAAATAGAAAGAGGAATAAGCGTCAGTCCCTTTCGTTCAATATGTTTTGATATTTTTAAGATCTCACTTTTTTTCAATAATAATTTACGATCACGCAACGGATCGTGGTTAGTCCACGAGGCACTTATCCATGGGGCTATATGACATTGTCGAAGCCAAAGTTCACCACGAATATGATCTACATAAGCATCTTGAAGCTGTCCCTGGCCATTGCGAAGAGATTTGACTTCACTTCCAAGCAAAGCAAGACCCGCTTCCCACGATTCGAGAAGATGGTATTGGAATTTTGCTTTTCGATTGCTCACTAAATCTTCGGTCATGTGTTAAGTTTACCGAGGCCCAGGGGCGTTTTTTAAAAGAACAGAAGAGTTAGACAAACATTTGAAAAATTTGGTTTGAAAGTAGCCTACCCTTGGTTGTTAATCGTAATCTAGGACCCTCGAAGACAACCAGACCATTTGTTTCGAACTCCTTCATTTTATTTGTCCATGCGTGATACAAGGGTTCTACTTTTAATAATGTTGATTGTATCGATAAATCGTTCCAATCAATACCTTCATCGAGTCGAAGGCCAAGAAGAGGAATTTCCATCCATTCATCAATAGGATCGAGGGATTGAATTGTTAACCGACCACTTCCTTGGGTCCAAGTAGGAATTGACACATCAGAAGTCCAACGAAGATGACCAACATGACTTGCTGCGCTGGGACCTAGACCAAGATATGGATATCGACGCCAATATTTCAAATTGTGCTGGGACTCAGCCCCTTCCTTTGCATAATTACTTATTTCATAGGAAGTAAATCCCAAATTAGGTAATTTATCCTGAAGTATTTCATAGAGAGAAGCTACCTCGTCTTCACTCGGTAAAATAAGTCGCCCAGCATCTACCTCTGTTTTGAGACCACATGCTTTATCAAGATCTAACAAGTAGATGCTGATGTGATCAATTCCACAATCAATGATTCTTAGTGCATCAGCATAGACTGATTCAGGCGATTGATTTGGAAGTCCAAGGATTAGATCTCCCGATACATGTTTAAATTCTGCCTCCTGAGACCAGTCGAGAGCCTGCAATGCCTCTTTTGAGGAATGAATACGCCCCAAAGATTTTAAGAGATCGTCTTGCAGCGTTTGAATTCCCCAGCTGATTCGATTAAATCCAAGTTGCCTGATCGATTTTAACCACTCCAAAGACAAGGTCCCAGGATTAGCTTCAATAGTTTGCTCCGCATTGGAAGCAATAGTAAAGGATGTCTGAATAGTTCTATAGATCTGTGAGGCTTCCTCATAAGATAAAACCGAGGGTGTGCCACCACCCCAATAGATAGTATTCAGAATAGGCCGTTCTAATATTTGCCCCCATTGATCAATTTCTTTTATCAACATATTTATAAAAGGTTCACGGGATTCTTCTTCGTGAGTTCTGACGAAGGAACAATAAGTACATCGATCTTTACAAAAGGGGATATGAAGATATAGACCTAATGGTTTTTGCCCCCCTGACAATTTAAGATCAGCCCCAAATTGCTTTTCAAATTCATTGAGCTCCATGATTGTGCTTTAAGACAAATCATCTAGGGATTCACAAATAAAGTGAAGAATCATTTCGTGAATCTCTTGAATACGAGCAGTGACCGTAGAAGGAACTATGAATGAATCATCTACGAGATCTTTAAGGGCTCCTCCATCGCGCCCCAAAAGGGCTATTGTACGAATACCACGGTACTTAGCAGCTCCTACAGCTTTAATAATGTTTGGGCTTTTACCACTCGTACTGATGGCGATTAAGATATCTCCAGCGTTACCCAAGCCTTCAATTTGTCGGGAAAAGATAGCATCAAAACCATAATCATTACCGATTGCCGTCAGGGATGACGTATCCGTTGAGAGAGCTAGGGCGGCATAGGATCGACGTTCCTTGAAGTATCGACCGATCAATTCAGCAGAAAAATGTTGTGCATCAGCAGCACTACCTCCATTCCCGCATATAAGAATCTTATTACCAGCTTTTAAGACACCATGTATTTCTTTCGCTAACTGAATAATATGACCAAGTTCAGAAGTTAAAAAACCATTTTGAAGATCGATCGATTCACGAAGATTGTTTTTTAGTTGTGTAATCACAAAAGTTCCTATAAATACTTTATCTCAAGGTTGTCTGAAAATTTCTCTTGGCTTACCAACACCACGATCAGGACCAATAACTCCTTCGTTCTCCATACGATCAATGATACGTGCTGCGCGTCCATAGCCGAGACCTAATTTGCGTTGCAATAAACTGGTGCTAGCCTTACCCTCTCGGATGACGACCTCGATGGCCTTTTGGTAAATATCACCCCCGCTTCCAGAATCAGCTCCGACACCCATAGCCTCTTCTGATTCATCGGTCTCAATCACTTTGATCAATTGTTGATTATAGTCAGGTCGACCGCGATCTTTTAGCCATTCAACGAGGCGTAAAGTTTCTGTTTCGGTTAAAAAAGGCGCGTGTATGCGACTTGGTCGTGCTGCTCCAGGTGCCAAGAAAAGACCATCGCCTTGGCCTAAAAGATTTTCTGCTCCTGAACAATCTAATATAGTACGCGAATCAATCTTGGTGCTTACTCGGTAGCTTAATCGGCTGGGAAGATTAGCTTTGATAACTCCCGTCAAAATATCAACAGAAGGGCGTTGGGTTGCTAGTATGAGGTGTATGCCTACAGCTCGGGCTTTCTGAGCAATACGGGCAATACTATCCTCAACTTCAGTACGAGCTACCATAATCAGGTCAGCTAATTCATCGATAACCAATACGACATAAGGTATGAGCTCAAGGGTTGAGGGACGATCAGGCCATTTTGAATTAGGTGTATGGTCAGGAAGAGTAAAAGTTCCACCATGCTTTTCTATTTTTTCGTTATATTGTTCTAAGTTACGCACGCTTAATAAAGCTAAGCACTTATAGCGCTCCTCCATTTGTGCTACGACCCAACGAAGTACACGACCCGCCTCTTTCATGTCAGTAACTACGGGTGACCAAAGATGAGGTATATCCTCATAAATACCCATCTCTACCATTTTGGGATCGATAAGAATAAGCTTTACTTGATCTGAAGTGGCCCGAAGTAAGATGGAGCAAATCATAGCATTAACGGCTACGCTTTTTCCGCTTCCAGTTGAACCACCAATTAATAGATGAGGCATGCGGGCAAGATCCATAACCAAAGGAGATCCTGAAATATCCTTACCAAGTGCCATAGTTAATAAACTCTTTGTTTGTAGAAAGGCATCAGATTCGATAATTTCTCTAAATACAATAAGATCGCGTCGCGGATTCGGAACCTCAATTCCCACTGCATTTTTACCAGAGATGCGATCCATACGTATCGCTTCAGCCTGAAGCGCCATGGCAAGATCTTCTTCCATATTTAAAATCTTTGACAGAGGAATACCTGCATCAGGCTGAAACTCATAGACCGTAACAATAGGACCGGGACGATTTCCTATGACTTGACCTGAGATTTTGAATTCTAGAAGTTTTTGAAGAATGGCTTCTTGAGTATTTTTAATCGACGATGAATCTATCTTTTCAGACCTTAGTGGTGGATCGAAGAGATCTTTTGGTGGTAAAGATCGATTAATGGGTTTTGGAGTGACTCTTTTCGGCTTAGAAGATTCAGGCAGGGCAGGAATGGGCAGAGGAGGCTGTACTATTGATCTTCCTTGGCCATCAACACCCTTTAGAGATTCTTCTAAATAGGATTCTTCTTCGGGACTCGAGACTCCCTGAAGAAGATCACTCTTGAATTCTGTGGGTACGCTTGTAGAGGGTGCATCTAGATTGATGGAATGAATAACTGGAAGAATATCCTGGGGAGATACTGCCGACGGTGATTTTCTACTTTCTTCATGTACTTTCTGAGCACGCTCGAGTGCCTCACGCTGCTCATCAAAGCTAATTTGCGACTGAATCTTTTTACGAGCCGATGCTTCCTCGCGTTTTCGACGTATAAAATTTAAAAAGGTAGTAAATTTAACCCCGAGATTTCTCAGACTTTGAATAGGGAGAGTCTGCAATTTAGGCCACAAATATCTTTCTGCCCAGGTCGCTATCCGATGGCCTAGCCAGGTTGCTAGCGACGGCGAAACAATCAATAAACTGATGGCAAAAAGGACCGAGCTAATGATGTAGAGCCCCGTTATGCCAAACCATTTTTGAAGCCAAGGCTGAAAAATGGCTCCTAAGAACCCCCCCATCCTAAATGAAAATATTTGAGGGGAGAAAGACCACATAGCCGAAAGTGAACACAATAGTCCGAGCCAAGCTAGGCGTTTGACCCATCTCGGTGATTCGCTTGTGTCGGGCCAAATTTCCCATAAAATCCAACAAGGAATAAGCCATGCCATTAGGCCGAACCCAGCATAAAGAGTACTTGCTAAGTAACTTCCTAATTTTCCACTTAAATTATGGATAACCTCGAGTCCGTTAGAGGTATTTAGAAAACTTGGATCTGCTGAGTTGAAGCTCGCTAAGGAAAAAATAAGTATAAGTACAAAAGCTAGTCCGGCAAGACGAATGATCCAAGGCCACGCTAGCGACCTTAAATTCTTCTTTCCAGACATAGTCAAGCGGAACTCCCAAAGTACATCAAGTTTAACCCTGAACTAGCCCAAGTTCATCAGTTTACTCGTGGGTCCAGCTGAAAACTTTATAATATTTAGGGTCGACACCGCGCCCAATAATTTGCCTTCTCTTGGATTCGGATTTCCATTACACGATGTCCACGACTCATGAGATATTCGCAAGCCCATTGAGATAAAAGTTCAGCTGTAGGGTTACGCCCCGAGAGTTCTTCCGAATCATTCAAAAGCGTATAATCGACAGATTTAATCCATGCATGCATATCGTTATCCGCAATACTTCGATCCTCTATGTGTTCAATTTCGAAAGATGCATCGATTTGCCAATTATGACCATGCCTCGCTTCGATGAAACCAGGAAGATCATGAAAATGATCGGACACAAATGGACGATTAATTGAGAAAACAATAGACATAATTTAATTGTATGTGCTTACAGTAGAAAAGACGACCTTAATAAACCTATACTATATGAGACATGAAAAAAACTTTGGTTCTATTCCTTCTTTCTGCCTCAATTTTATTGGGCCAGACTCAGATTGAATTTCGACCGGTTGAATCCATACGTATTCAACAAGATGAAAACCGTATAGTCATACAGACCCCCCCTATAGCGCATCTTAAAAAAGCGTTTCTAAAGGTTGAATCTCTTGAAGATCCAAAGGCTGTACGAATGGGCCGATTACCCAAAGCTACAGAGCAAGATGAGTTAGGCGACGATATTTATCGACAAGAGTTAATTTTACCTCTAATTTTTGATACGTCCGCTTCGGAACTCGAACTGACAGTTACCTATCAACCCTGCACTGAAGGCCCCGGAGGCATTTGTTATCCACCCACCCAGCAGAAAATCAAAGTTCGTCCCGTGACCTCTTCTTCATCGGTCACCGACATGTCTTTTTCGTGGTGGTCTTTTGTGGGTATATTTTTCGCGGGCCTTCTGGCTGCATTCACACCTTGTGTATATCCGACTATCCCCATCACATTAGCAGTTATTGGAATTCGCGACATTACTAGAACACAAGCCGCTCTTTTGACCTTCGCCTTGATTATAGGTATGGCCTTAACATACTCCACCTTAGGAGTTATTGCTGCCCTTACGGGAAACGTATTTGGATCTATCTTAGGATCAGTCGCTTTCATCACAACTATAAGTGGTTTATTCATTATTTTTGGTATTTCACTCTTGGGCTTCTTTGAAATTAGCTTATCTAGTGAAGCCCAAACTCGACTCCAATCATGGACTAGCCGCTCAGGAGTATGGGGCCCATTTTTAACAGGCGTAGCTTTGGGTCCCATATCAGCGCCCTGTGTAGGACCAATTTTGGGAACTATCTTGGTAGCCATCTCGCAAGGCAAGACCATTTTGCTGGGTGCTATTGAGCTCTTTATATTTGCTCTTGGTATGGGCGTGCCGTTCATGATGGTGGGCGTTTTAGGAACACGGCTCCCCAAAAGCGGGGTATGGCTAGAATTCATGAAAAAGACCATGGGATTTATGGTCATCGCTTTTGCGCTATGGACACTTCGTACCGTCCTCCCCATCACTGCGATTTTGTGGATGTGCTTGATTTTGACCATCATCTCTTTCTTAATATATTTAAAAATGAATATTGAGACTGCGTATTTGAATCTAGTTCGAAAAGTTATTTTTATTTTTATTACTTTATTTGTACTTTATTTCACCCTTCGTCTTGTCGAAGTAAACCTTAATGTCACGATTTTTCGTGGATCTATTGCGAAAATATTAGGTTTAGATCAAAGCTTCAAGAAAGAGTGGAGAAACCAGGATTTAGAGACCGCCATTTTAGAAGCTAAGAAACAAAATCGACCCATTCTTGTCGACATATACTCTGATTGGTGTGCCGCCTGTTATGAACTGGATGAAAAGACTTGGCCCGATGAAGATCTGCGTGCATATATTCAGAGCAACTATATTGCCATACGTATTGATACGGACAAAATCCGACCCGACCTTGCAAAGCGCTACCAAATAATTGGGTATCCCACAGTACTAATTTTAGATGCAGATGGGCAGGAAATCAGAAGATCATTAGGTTATCGCAGTCCCAAGGACATGCTCAAATTTATAAAATTAAATCAGTCAAAATAATGACGTCTTAAGTAACGAAGTGCCGAAGATGTCCTACTCAAGTACCAGGTGGCTAGTTCGCCATCCATAATATTCACATCACTATCCGGGAAAAGGCGCTGTAGTTCTTTAAGATGTTTATCATTGAAGGGATAGGGTTCGGTAGGTAATAAAATTAAATTGGGTTTTAGTTTTACTAACTCGGCAGAATTAAGCCGCGGGTAACCGGTTGATTTTTTAGTATCCCCCAATACGCGTCCTCCTAAGGCTTGAATTAAGCCCCCACAGTATGATTGTGAACCTGCTGCAATCCACGGTGATTTCCAAATTAAGATGAGAACCTTAAGATTTTTGTGTCGATGACCACGAATAGATTTCCTAAGTTCAGAAATTGATTTCTTAGATCTCGGCTCCTGGTTTAGTCGACTCCCTAAGAGCTGATATGACTGGATCCAACTCCTGAAATTTGTCACATCGAGAGTGAGGGTAGGAATCTTTTCTGCTTTTAGTTCTTGGGATATCTTCAGGGTATTTTCGGAACGCTCCAAAATGACTAAGGTAGGTTTGGCAGCTAAAATATTTTTGAGCCTTGGATTCTTAGTACCACCCACTTTAGGTATCTTTTGTAAATCACTACTTGGATGAATACAGTAATTTGTTCGACCTACTAACGACGTCACCATGCCCCAGTTGCATAGAAGTTCTGTGATAGATGGAACGAGGCTTACAATTCTTTCTCGACTTTTTACCCAATGTCCCGTATGGGGGTCCTTTTTTTCACGCAATCCCGTTGGGCAAAGAGCCCGAAGTTTACAACTATGGCACAAAGGTGACTGAGCTTTACACGTTGAACGCCCATGAGTAATTAATTGGTGGTGGAGTAAACTCCATGTCCGTCTATCAAAAAGCTCGCACAAATCCTTTTCTACTTGATTAGGGTTCATCGAGTTGCTTAAGCCCAGTCGACGAGCTAATCTCCCAACATGGGTATCAACCGCCATGGCGGGTACCCCAAAGGCAACACTTAAAATAACGTTGGCTGTCTTTTTCCCTACTCCAGGGAGTTGAATCAAATCCTCTATTTGTGTTGGAATGCTACCTTGGTGATATTGAACCACTTGTTTAGCCATTGCGATAAGAAACTTAGATTTATTTTTATAGAAACCTGTGGGTTTAATCACCCTTTCGATGTCCTTAACTTTAGCTAAAGATAGATCTTTAGGATTTGGGTACATTCTAAATAAGAGAGGAGTTGTATTATTTACTCGAGCATCTGTACATTGAGCGCTAAGAATAGTTGCGACTGTTAGTTCATAAGCATTACGATGATCCAACATGCAAATCGCTTCAGGATAGAGACTGCCTAGTCTTTTCTGGATACTTTTGAGATCTTCTGAGGTTCGGGTCATATGTCTAGGTTAGATTATTAGCGAATAATTGATTAGAATAGATAAAGAAGGAATATTAATTGTCTAATCCAACATTAAGTCTTAATTGTCAGGAAACCACCGATCATTATCGAGGTGTCATTGAGAAAAATATTCAAAAACTAGGGAAATCTCCGGGATTAGCGGTGATTTTGGGATGCAACGAGATAGGGTGTATCACCTATCATCGCTTTCTTATAAAGGATTGTCTCGATCTCGGCATTCGCGTTCAAGATATTGAAGTAGATAGCGGCTTGGAGCTGGTTAAAACAGTCTCGCGACTCAATCAAGATCCCAAGTACGATGGCATCTTTGTTTTCTACCCTTTGAAATATCCTGGTATCAAAGATGACGAAATTATGGATCTCTTGGACCCCGAAAAAGATATTGAGGGGCTGCATTCTACCAATATTGGATACCTCAATAAATTCAGGAAACGCATGGACGGTTCTGATCATCGATGTATGACCCCCTGTACAGCGCGCGCAGTTGTTAAAACTATTAAACGTGGTTTTGGAGATCAATGGTTATCAGGTAAGACCGTGCTAGTCATCAATGATTCGCTACGTATTGGAAGACCCCTCACCGCTATGATCGCCAATCTGAAAGCGACCCCTATTCTTTGCCACCAAAATACTTCAGTTAGTCACCTAGAGAAATTTATACAAATGGCCGACGTGATCGTATCCGCGGTCCCCGTAGAAGACTATCATATTGATACATCCCTCATTCAAGATCATGCACTCTGTTTCGACCTATCAGGACTAGGAAATTTCAACTTTGATGAGCTCAAATCTCGCAGAATTGTTCACACTGATATCAGCCATAACAGTATTGGGAAAGTTACTCGAATGATGGCGCTTCTTAATCTAACTTATGCTGCAGGTCTCGATTAATTAGATATTGACTGAACGTGAAGTTCTCCAAATCATTAATAACTGATCCAAGAGCTCTGGAAACTTTGCTAAATGCATGGCATTCGGGCCGTCGCTATGGGCATGATCTGGGTCATGATGAACCTCAAAGAAGAACCCATCCACTGAAGTAGCTGCAGCTCTAGCAAGTGTAGGTATCATGTCACGTGCGCCACCTGTGCGAGCCCCAAGTGCGCCAGGTTTTTGTACACTATGTGTTGCATCGAAGATCACGGGACATCCTGTTTGCTTCAAATGCGGGAAAGATTGAAAATCAACCACTAAATTTCCATAGCCAAATGTTGTCCCGCGTTCGGTAACCCAGATGGGAGATGACCCAACAGACCGAACCTTGTCTACCGCATATTGAAGATCCCAGGGAGCTAAAAATTGACCCTTTTTGATATTAACGACCTTCCCAGTATGACCTGCTGCAAGTAGTAGATCTGTTTGTCTACAGAGAAAAGCTGGTATCTGTAAAACGTCAACATATTGAGCAACTTCTGAGCATTGAGCGGACTCATGAACATCGGTCAGAACAGGAATATTTAAGACATCTCTTATTTCTTTTAGTATTTTTAGACCCTCTTGCATACCTGGGCCACGAGCACTCGACATTGAAGTTCGATTTGCCTTATCAAAACTACTCTTAAAAATAAAAGGTATTTTTCGATCAGCGGCAATTTTTTTTAATGCCGTTGCCATCATCATTGCATGCTCTCGACTCTCGATGACACAAGGCCCCGAGATAAGAAAAAAACTATCTGAAGTATTGGGTTGTTTAAAGTCCATCATCATACTTCTCTCATTATCTCTTTATTATGGAGTCTAGCGCCTCAAAGCAGGTCAAAACCTCGCGCTCTTCGGTATAAAAGTGTCCAGAAATCCTCAATCCACAGTAGGGCCTGGAATCTAAAAGAATCTTTTCTTTGCTTAAAAGATATTCAATCTCCCGAGCATTCTCAATCCCAACACAAACTTGACCTCCTCTGAAGTCATCATTAAGAGGTGAATTAATTTTGAGCCCTCGTTCTTGTGCTAAACGAATAATTTGATGACTAATGAATAGAACGTGTTTTCGAATTGATAAAATACCAACCTCTAGAATTGTTTCCCATCCGACTTTGGCAGCATAAAGAGAAGAAATGCCAAACGTCCCTGTCATAAAAGCTCGAGCATCATCGGCAGGCTGGACACCAGGAGCAAACTCAAAAATTTCCCTTTGCGCCATCCAGCCGTAAAGCTGTGGCCTTAATTTTCCCAATAAGTCAGGGCGGATATATAAATAGGCAGCACCCGGTCCTCCGCATAGCCATTTATGAGATCCTCCCACTGCAAAATCTACCCCCCAATCAGTTACCGACAGTGGATACATTCCCGCTGTTTGATAAGTATCTACTAGAACCCGTGCTCCAAGCTCATGGGCTACTTTGACGATTGGGGGAATCTCAATTAGAGCAGATGATCGATATATACCATGGTCAATCAACACTAAGGCAGTTCGATCTGTTATGCGAGACGTAAAATCCGATGAATCATGACCGATTCCATCACGACTAGGGACACGAATAAAATGTAAACCAGACCCCGACATTGCCTCAAGACAATATTTTAGAGTAGGGAAGGTTAATTCAGAGACTAGAACTTCGTTGCGAGAGCTTGTCCAGTCGAAAGTACCTAAAACGGAGTGGATGAGTGTACTTACGTTTTGATGAAAGGCTACAGACCCTGCTGGAGCACCGATGATTTGACCTAGATCTCTGCGACACTCATCAACAAAGGGCATCCATTGATCCCAGGCTGAAATACCAGTATTATTCCAATTATCCCAATACTCCAATATCTTCTGTCGACCTCCAGATGGAGCAGCTCCCATCGAATGAGACACTAAAAAAGTGGAATGATCAAGTATTGAGAATCGCTCCCTCAGTCGCGGATGAGTCATAACCACTCCCAAAGATAAAAACCTATTCTTAATTCTATTTCTTTTCTGGTTGAAGACTTGCGGTAAAGCCCTTTTTTTGTAGTTCCTGAATTTGGGATCTTCCGTCAGCCTCGCTAAAAGAGGGAACGAGGCGAATCCAAAAAGAATTACCTTTATATTTGATGGTATAGGCTGTCAAATTAAGGTCTTTATTAATCTTTTTGATAAGAAGTTTGGCTTCGGAGTCTCTTAGGCCGCTTGGGGGGCCAATGATTACCATGAACAAAGATTCGGCCGAACTTATGACAGGAGAAGTCTGGTTCGGTGAAGGCACGCTCGAATTAGAAGTGCCATAGATATCGCGGAAAGCATCATTCAACTGGTTACCCAAGGGGTCATCATGATTCGTAATATGATTATCTGGGTCAGGTGAACTAGATTGCTTACCGAATTGAACTCCTATAACGAATGATAGGCAAATCAGAGCTGCTGCCACAAGGGACACCAAAAGGCTTGACTTGGATCGTGAGGGTTCAAAAGCGTTTGGAGCCATATTAATTCTTTTCGATATTAGAAGCGATAACGAAGATCTAGAGTGACGTTGCGGCCTTCTCCAGGTACTGCAGCATTGATGATGCCATAGGACCAATAAGTTTGGTCAGATAAATTCTTAAGATTTAACTGGATATCCCATGAATGTGCTCGATAAAAAATACCTGCATCCAATACGTTATACCCAGGGATAGTACCAACACTATTTGGAGGTCCGTCTCTAAAAATTATTTTGATGTTATCTCTATGGCGAAAACCTAAACCAATCCCCCATCCACGCCAATCTCCCTCTTGGATCTCGTAACTAGACCATAGTCGTCCGGTTCGTTTTGGAGCACCTGCAAGTTGCTGTCCCTTTAGCCACGACTCCGAAGTTGATGGCTCGCTATAAATGGGCTTCATCCAAGACCAAGCCCCAAGAATAAACCATCCGGAAAGAGGTCGTGCCCTAAAATCTAAATCCAAGCCGTCTACACGCTGTTCTGGTGTTTGCGTGACGATCAAATTTCCTGAGACAAGAGTTAAGTTATCAACATTAAATCTAATTGTCCTGAATATCGAAAGAGTAAGGTTTAATTTATTTTCGAACCATTGCAATCGATTACCTAGTTCGAGTTGCCGATTACTTTCGGGTAATGTAGCTGTCCGTGGATCTTTTGTGGTTAGATTGGCCAATCTTCCCCAAGATGTACCTATAAAGAAGCTCGTATTATGCGCAGGGTCGAAAACTAGACCAATCTGCCCGTTATTAAAATTAGTATTCGTGGTCAATGGATTCTCTTTGGCTAGGGCCGTATTCAAATTATTAAGGCCAATTATTGGAGTATAAAACTGTCCTCCGGAATTGAGCAACGCCGTGAAAGAGTTATTACCTAAATTGTTATATGATCCATCGTCTATCATGCGATAGTGATCTTGGCGTAAACTAGTTCGTATTTTTAAAAAATCACTAATAGTCCATTGATCTGTGACATAGAAACCAGATTGTCTAGCAGAAATGGATCGATTAAATATCCATGCCCAAGCATTTATGAGATCTGCTCCGGTCTCAGGAAGGATCGGATTATAAGCATCTAAGATAGGCGCAAATTTAGCATGTCTTCTATTAGTTGATATATCAGATTTAAATACATCAGCTCCCAATTGAATTTTGTGACCATACCCCCCCAGATCTCCTTGCCAAGTAACAAATGTTTGAAGGCTTTTATCGGCGAAGCGATCATGTTGATTTCGTAGATATCGATTGCTTAGAATGGGAGCACCGGTGGAATCCTTAAAATCAGGAATACTCCAATTTCGATATAAATTGAGTGAGCGTGTTCCATAAGCTAGATTTGTTTCCCACTTAAGATGGGTGCCTAGGCGATGACTATAACTGAGTGAAATCCTAAAAATATTAGTGACACTTGATGCCATAGGGGAGACGTACGAAGTATTTTTATCCACATCTATAATTGTTGGATTATGGAATGGATAATTTCCTGATGAATCTCGATATGAGCTCATGTGAAAAGGAATACCCGCTGCATCTGGTACTAATTTCAAATATCGATTTTCTATAGTCAACAAAATAGATTGAACCTCCGTTGGCAACCAAAGTAAAGAACCAGTCCATTCATTTGTTAAAGATGGTAGTTTTCTAAATCCATCCGATTTCCCGATATTGCCGATAACACGATACGACCAACGCTCATTAATAGGTCCAGTTGAATCAACAATACCCCTAAAGGAGTCGAAGCTACCTAGGGAAAAATCGCCGATCGTCATCGATTGTTTTTTTGGCTTTTTCATCGTGAGATTAATGGTGCCACCACCACTGGCACTACCAAATAGGGCGCTGCCCGGTCCTTTCAAAACCTCAATCTGTTCAACGTCCGCTAATGATCGTGTATATCCCATAAATGTGGGTCCATCGATTAGGCCTTCTCTTGTGTAAGTAGCATTTAAGCCTCGAATTAATTGATGATCAAAAAAACCAGAATTTGATGACGAGCTAGGAACGACACCGCTAACATTAACAAGCGCTTGGTCTAAGCGTCGCGATCCTGTTTCTTCAATAACGGAAGAGGGAATCATTATGATTGTTTGAGGAAAATCTTTTATAGAACCCTTCAATTTACCCAGGGAAATATCTGTTGCCATGTAAAGAGAATCTGCGATCTCAATTTCAGCTGATGGAAGCGAATTCAGATCTATATCTAAATTGGTAATCGGTAAGTATAGTCGGATAGATTTTGTAAATATGACTTTATCTATCTTGGTGACATAAAGTTTATAATTACCTGGGTATAGGCCTTGAAAACGATAGCTACTGCCTTGATTCAAATTAACTGACTTGAGGGACTTGGTATTGTCTACTAATTGGATCAAAAAGAGAGAAGGCTTGTCGGCGTCTGAGTGAAGAACCCGCCCAGCTAGAAGCAAGTCTTGGCCTTGCAGTTGGTTGATCAATAAAATCAGGCCTGTAATCAATACTTGTCGATAAACCAAAACCCCTCCAACATAACTTTACTTTAGTGGTTTAAAAAAAATAAGGACAGTACTCACTAGGAGCAAGTCTTTAGGAAATTACAACCACAAAGGCGATAGAATTAACTTTAATAGCAACCAGGATCCTAAATCATTTATGAATGCCGCCATCCCCTTTCTGCCTCTCCTTATTCTAGCAATCGCTACTATTGTCATCGCAACAGCTGTATTAGTTCTGTCGGGAGTTATTCTTTCTAAATTGAAGCCAAATAATCCCCAAAGTTCAAAATTAGAACCTTATGAATGCGGAGTGCCCCCCCAGCAGCAAGGTGCACGTCATCGTTATAGTGTTCAGTTTTATCTTGTGGCCATGCTGTTTATATTGTTTGATGTCGAAGCTGCTTTTTTATTTCCTTGGGCTGCTAATTTCAGGAATGCTCCAGAAACCTTCGGCATTATGGTCCTTTTTCTCGCCACCCTTCTCTTGGGTTATGTGTATGCCCTAGGGAAAGGCGCTCTAGATTGGGAAAAGTAAGATGAGCGAATTAAGCCTAAACGATGCTGTAGTCACCACCCGCCTAGATTCTGTTGTTAATTGGGCACGAAAAAATAGTCTTTGGCCCATGCCCTTTGGAACGGCATGTTGTGCCATAGAATTTATGAGTGTCATGGCTAGTAAATATGACATGAGCCGCTTTGGAGCCGAAGCCATGCGCTTTAGTCCCCGCCAAAGCGATATGATGCTGGTTCTAGGTACCGTAACGAATAAGATGGCACCGGTTCTTCGCACAATTTATGCCCAAATGGCCGAGCCAAAGTGGGTAATTAGTGTCGGCGTATGTGCAAGTTCAGGGGGTATGTATCGAACTTACGCAACACTTCAGGGAATTGATCGAATCATTCCGGTAGATGTCTATGTCCCCGGATGCCCGCCACGTCCAGAGAGTATGATTTATGGCGTTATCAAACTACAGGAAAAAATCGAGAAAGAATCTTTAAGTATGCGAAAAGATCACGTTCGCCGTTTCTATGAAAGCCTCGATCGTCAAGAACAAATTCAGAATGATCAGGGCTTAACCGGTCAGCAAACCATTCAGAATATGTTGCGTCAAGCTGCGAAGGACAAAGTTGCCAGTATTTTTTAAAGAGACTCACTCGTGTCCATTTTAGATACCCTCTTGAAAAACCACCCTACTTCGATATTAGATTCTTATCGATTCCGAGGGGATCAAACAGCTGTCATAGCGCCTGCTTCTCTTATGCCTGTTGTTGATTCGTTAGCCTCTCAAGATTTTCATTTCTTGGTAGATGTTACAGCGGTAGATTGGTTTGGTAAAACAGAACATCAAACCCGATTTGAAGTCGTTTATCATTGGCTTAATCTTGGCTCTCAAGAACGCTTACGCGTTAAAGTTCGTCTACAAGAAAATGAATATTTACCAAGTTTAGCTATTCGATTTAAAACCGCCGATTGGTATGAACGCGAAGTCTACGATATGTTTGGTATTCATTTTGAAGGGCATCCCAATTTAACTAGACTCCTCACATGGAGTGATTTTCCAGGACACCCCCTTCGAAAAGACTTTCCACTTGATGGTGGGGATCCCTTTTGTATGTCTGATAGCACTTCACCCTTTACCCATTAGGATCTTAATATTATGGATTCCATAGCGATTACCAAGACGCAACTAGATGGCGACCGCATGATCATCAATATGGGTCCCTCTCATCCCGTGACTCACGGAACTCTCAGGATTGTTTTAGAACTCCAGGGAGAAATTATTACTCATGCGACCCCCGAAATTGGATACCTTCACCGGGGTGTTGAAAAACTAGGTGAAAACCTGAGTTACCAGCAATTTATTCCACTAACTGATCGACTTAATTACACCAGCAGCATGATGAATAATGTTGGTTACACGATGGCCGTCGAAAAAATGTTAGGTATTTCAATTCCTAGGCGTGCTGAACAGATTCGAATCTTAGTCAGTGAGCTCGCACGTATCGCAGACCATATTATTTGTCTTGGTATCAATGCTGTGGACATTGGAGCTTTCACTGCCTTTCTTTATCTCTTTCGTCAGCGCGAAACGGTTTATGATCTTTTCGAAATGGCAGCTGGGCAGCGGCTTCACACAAGTTTCACTCGTGTCGGAGGACTTTTCAGAGACTTGCCACCAGAGTTTATTCCGCTTTGTGAGCAATTTCTCAAAGATGCCCCTAAAGCCATTGATGAACTTGAAAAACTTTTAACAAAAAATCCAATTTGGCATGACCGCACCAAAGGAGTTGGCGCCTTATCTGTAGAAGAAGCTATTAATTGGGGGTATTCAGGGCCTTGTCTTCGTGCATGCGGCCTCGCTCATGATTTGAGAGTGAAGCAACCCTATTTGGGATATGATCAATACGAATTTGACATCCCAGTAGGAACATCCGGTGATGTTTTCGACCGCTATTTAGTTCGCGTCGAAGAAATGAGGCAGTCACTCCGAATTATCCGTCAAGTTATTAAAACTTTAGAATCAGGACCCATCATCATTGATGACTATAAGATTGCCTTACCACCAAAAGAAAAAGTTTATACACGAATGGAGAGTCTCATTCACCATTTCAAATTAATTATGCATGGAATGGAGATGCCAGTGGGTGAAGTGTACTCATCAACTGAAGCAGCGAATGGAGAACTCGGATTTTATATCGTATCTGATGGCGGTAAAAATCCTTACCGTATTCGAGTTCGTCCACCCTGTTTACCGATCTTTTCCAGCTTTGAAACCAAAGTAAAAGGACGGTTAATAGCCGACGCTGTTGCAGAATTAGGCTCAATGAATGTAATTGCTGGTGAACTAGATCGGTAACTCACACAATGCACATATTTGGCTTGGTAAGGTCTCTTTAGCTGCAATTAACTTTGACATATAGTTGAGCCCTAACTCTTATTGTGTTAAGCCGTTAAACTATAAGAGATATGAGTTCATCTTCCAGCTCTCCAGTCTCCTCATCAACCTCTGCACCAGGAACAAGATTACCTGTCAGTTCGGTATCAAGCCTTAGTCCTGAAGCGGTTAAGGAAATTCTTGATTTTGCTGGAAAATTTCCAGATAGATTAGCTGCAACCTTGCCAGCCTTGCATATCGCTCAGCGAGAATTCGGCTTTGTAAGTCTTGAAGCCATGAAAGCTGTGGCTAATGTCCTGGGTATTCCCGAGGGCCATGTTTATGGGGTAGCTAGTTTCTATTCGATGTATCAAAAACATCCTGTAGGGGCTTTTCATATCCAAGTTTGTACCAATATCTCTTGTGCTCTCAATGGTGCTGTCGCGCTTCTAGATCTTGTGAAAAAGAAGACCGGTATCTCAAAGCGTGGAGAAGTGAGTGCTGATGGTTTGTGGAGTTTCGAAGAGGTCGAGTGCCTCGCTTCTTGTGGTTCAGCACCGTGTCTACAAATTAATCACGATATATATGATGAATTTGTAAATGAAAAAGAGCTTGATCGCATTCTCGATGCATGTCGATCGGGTCAATATCGCGGATGGGCCAAGTGATGACGAATATTCGACAAAAAAAGGATCCACAAAAATATACATATGAAGGGTTTGGAACCCCCTCTCTTCCTAACCTCATGCTTAGGGGCGCTGGTAATCTTGACAACTGGAAACTACAGGTTTACCAACAAGAGCATGAAGGCTATGTGGGCTTAAAGCGAGCTTTAGCTCTGCAGCCATCTCAAGTTATTGATGAAATGAAAGCCTCAGGTATACGTGGTCGTGGCGGTGCAGGTTTTCCTGCCGGCCTCAAATGGTCATTCATGCCAAAAGATACTGCTGATAAAAAATTCACTCGCTACTTAGTATGTAATGCAGACGAAGGTGAGCCGGGGACTTTCAAAGATCGAGCGATCATGGAATACAATCCTCATCAATTGATCGAAGGTATGATCATCGCTGGTTTTGCCATGCAGTGTGCCCTAGGTTACATTTATGTTCGTGGTGAGTATCTTTGGTTGATTGAGAAACTAGAAGCCGCAATCGAAGAAGCTCGAAAAGCTAATTTGCTAGGAAAAAATATTCTAGAATCTGGATTCGACTTCGATCTTATGTTGTATCGCGGTGCTGGATCCTATATTTGCGGTGAAGAAACTGCTCTTCTCAATTCCTTAGAGGGACGTCGAGGTGAACCTCGGATCAAACCACCCTTTCCAGCATCTAAAGGTGCTTTTGGCCAACCAACCACCATCAACAACGTTGAGACTCTGGCAGCTGCAGCTCCCATTCTTCGCATGGGGGGTTCTGAGTATGCCAAGATTGGTACACCTAAAAATACAGGCACACGAATTTTTTGTGTCAGCGGACATGTCAAGCGGCCGGGCCTCTATGAGCTACCATTAGGTTTTCCATTAAATAAACTTGTTCAAGATTTAGCTGGCGGCACTCCTAATGGAAATAAAATTAAAGCGATCATACCTGGAGGTGCTAGTTCCGCAATATTTACTGAGAGTGACTTCGATTGCCCTCTCGATTTTGATACTGTTCGTGATCGCGGATCCATGGCAGGCTCAGGGGGTATTATTGTTATCGACGAGGATACCTGTATGGTTCAGGTATGTCTTCGTTTGATCAGATTTTATGCTCATGAAAGCTGCGGGCAGTGCACTCCTTGTCGGGAAGGGTGCAATTGGATGGAAATGATCCTTACACGTATCGAAAATGGCGAAGGTCGACTCGAAGATTTAGAGGTCCTTAAGAGCATGACTCCTCGTATTGCCGGTAAGACCCTGTGTGCCCTAGGGGATGCTGCGTGTGCTCCTATGGATTCGATTCTGGATAAGTTCAGACATGAATTTATTCATCATATTGAACATAAAAAATGCCCCAAACCAGCTTGCCAACTCGTTACTTATTCGCATTAATTACTTAGCTGATTTAGCTGTCAACTGCGTTTTTTGTTTTATACACGTTCTAACATTGGCAATGCGATGAATGCATACTGGATTCATAGCCTCAATCTTACCGACTGTAGTCATCTACAAGCAGAAATGTAATTGTAACAAAGAGAAAGCGATCTCCTTCGTATAGCTGGAGAACTTCAGATTAAAAAATCTTAGAAGGATTGAATATATTAAACGGATCTAAGGATTGTTTGATTTGTATCATGGCCTTGAGCGTATAAGGATCCGTAAGTTCAGCGAAAGCTTTTTTCTTGGCTAGTCCAATACCATGTTCACCAGAAAGAGAGCCTCCGTACTGTTTGGTTAATTTGAAAAGACTCAATATATGATCATCAAAGTCATCAACCGCTTTATGTTCTCGATTTAGGAAATTTACATGAAGATTTCCATCAGCTAAGTGACCATAAGTAACACAATCCAGCTTAAGCTGTTCAAGTTGATCAAAAAAAGACTCTAACTGAGTAAGTGGTATCGTAATATCCTCACTTATTTTGGAAGGGTATTTTTCTTTTAGAAAAGTAGAGGTGAGGCGCCGGAGAGCCCAAAGATCCTCTCGTTGTCGGTGATCTGAAGCTACTTGAAAGTGTGTTGCATTACTAAATAAAGATTCACAAGAGGCAAGAAAGATATCTGACGTGCATCCTTCGTGATCAAACTCAACAATAGCAAAAGCTCGCCCCTGAATTTTGCGAGCTTCTGGCGGCCCCCCATTCCTTAATTCATGAAGGACAAAAGGATCGAAGAACTCAATGGCAGACGGCTTATATCCAGATTGAGAAAGATTTCCAGGAAGTCGAATAAGATCTTTCATATTCTCGAAGGAAATTAAGAGCGTTAAGAACTCCTTAGGTTTTGGTAAAAGTCGTGCTGTTGCTTTTGTAATGAACCCAAGCGTTCCTTCGGATCCTATTAATAGTTGCGTTAAATTGAGTCCAGCATTATCTTTCGTTCCATGAATGCCAAAAGTATGAATATCCCCATCGCTCATTAGAGATTCGATGCTCACAATCCAATTTCGAGTCATACCGTACTTGCATGCATTGGGACCCCCTGCATTAGTTGCCAAACTTCCGCCAAAAGAGCAATGCATCCAGCTATTAGGATCAGGCGGATAAAAAAGATGATGGGCCTCCGCTTCCTCCTTAACTCTTTTCAGAGAGACTGAACAACTCGCCGTAAGTTGCATTCCTATAGGATCAATCGTCAGTTCCTGAGGCCACTCGGCAAAATCGACCAACAAGGATCGTTCTTGGTCTGCTAAACAGCCCCCAGCTTTTCCGGTTCCTGATCCACGTGGAATTAATGCCCAACCTTCTTGCTGGGCAAATTTCACCAAAGCTCTCAGAGCCTTTGGACTTCGAGGACGAACACATGCCCAAGGTAATATGCCTTGTATGTGTGATTCATCTTTTTGATAAAGCCCCAATTCTTGGTGATCAAGAATGAAAGTAGCATCTGGAATATGTTCGAATAGGGAAGGCATTGGGAATTAGTGAATCAATGTTCCAACCGGCTCACCCAAGACGGCGGAAACTAAATTTCCTGGCTTCATCATATTAAAAACCAATATGGGTAATTCATTATCCATACAGAGTGCAATCGCCGAAGCATCCATCACTTTAAGCCCCCTTTCGAGAACTTCTTGAAAGGTTACTTTTTCGTATCGCTTTGCCTGGGGATCCTTTTTGGGGTCTGCATTAAAAACTCCATCGACATTGGTAGCTTTCAGGACAACTTGGGCGGAGATTTCATTAGCCCTAAGGGCAGCTGCCATATCTGTACTGAAATATGGATTACCTGTTCCGCTTCCGAAAATAACAACCCGACCTTTTTCAAGATGACGTATCGCCCGACGACGAATATAGCTCTCTGCAATCCTAGGCATTTCAATGCCCGAGAGAACACGAGTCTGTACTTGTTTTTGTTCTAGGGCGTCCTGAAGGGCTAAGGCATTAATCATGGTGGCCAACATACCCATCTGATCAGCCGTCACCCGATCCATTCCCTTAGTTGCTCCGACGACCCCTCGAAAAATATTTCCACCACCAATCACGAGACCTACTTCTACACCATGTTTTTGAATATCTTTAATCTGATCAGCCACCATGGCAACCACGAGGGGATCAATACCCATTTTCTGTTCACCCATCAGCGCTTCGCCTGAGAGTTTCAGAAGTACACGTTGGTATCTCATAAGTCTCCTTTAGTTTAGATGAATCGACAAAAAAATAGGCGACTTAAAGTCGCCTATTTTCTAATTAACAAGAATAAGGCTTACTTACCCATTTGAGCATTCACTTCCTCGACAAAATTCTCATTTCTTTTTTGAAGCCCTTCTCCCAAAATGAACTTGGTGAAACGACGAATACTAAGTTTTTCCCCAATCTCAGCTGTTCTTTGGGAGACAAACTGTTCGATGGTGAGGTCTGGATTCATGATGAAAGGCTGTTCCAATAAACATACTTCTTTGTAGATCGAGTTCAGCTTGCCCTCAACGATTTTGTCAATAATAGAAGCAGGTTTACCAGTAGACTCAGCCTGTGCTCTTGCAATCTCAATTTCCTTGTCAATAAACTCTTTAGTCACTTCACTTTTAGAGACAAAAAGTGGTGCAGGATCTGCGGCAGCAATATGCATTGCGATTTCTTTCACCATTCTTTGGAAGGATTCATTGCGCGCTACGAAATCTGTTTCTGAGTTGATCTCAACCAGGACTCCGACGCGACCACCTGGATGAATGTAAGCATCAACCAATCCTTCAGATGCAATACGATCGGATTTCTTGGAAGCAGCAGCCAAGCCTTTCTTGCGAAGCCAGTCAATAGCTTGCTCCATATCTCCACTATTTTCCTCTAGGGCCTTCTTGCAGTCCATCATTCCAAGGCCAGTTTTCTCTCTTAGTTCTTTGACATCCTTGGCGGTATAAGTCATTAAAATAACTCCTATTGAATTAGGCTTGCGGAGATGCTTCGTCCATTTTAATTTTTTCAGCGAGCATGCTCTTCATCGCTGTAGCTTGTCCTTTGTCTTTTAATGCAGCACGACCTTCTAAAATAGAATCTGCAATACGTTCAGCGAATAGCATGATGGAGCGAATTGCATCATCATTACCTGGAATAACCATATCCACCATATCGGGGTCACAATTGGTATCTACAATAGCCACTACAGGGATACCAATCTTCTTGGCTTCGGTGACAGCAATGGATTCATGATTAGGATCAATGACGAATAAAATATCTGGAAGAGCTCGCATATCTCGTATCCCTTTAAATGACTCTTCTAACTTATCTTTTTGGCGGGTGATGCTTGATATCTCTTTTTTCGAGAGATCTGCCAAGCGAATTGGGTCTGCTAATAAGGATTGTGTTTCGCGATACTTCTCGAGACTTTTCTTAACGGTAGAAAAATTGGTAAGCATACCGCCTAGCCAGCGATTGTTGACATAAAAAGCACCACATCGGCCTGCTTGTTCAGCCAAGACTTCTTGTGCTTGGGGCTTAGTTGCCACGAACATAAAAGTTTTACCTTGGCTAGCCGCTTTAGTAATAAACGTAGCAGCGGTATTCCAGAGTCGGAGTGTTTTTTGAAGATCGATAATGTAGATACTATTTCGAGCCCCGAAGATATATTTCTTCATCTTGGGGTTCCAGCGTTTGGTTTGATGTCCGAAATGGACACCCGCTTCGAGTAGTTCTTTCATTTGTATAGCAGCCATGGAGGCCTCCTCAGTGAGTCCCGCAAAAAAGGGAACTAGGGATGATAGGCAAGAGTGCCCGATTCGATCCCATGCGGGATCCAGTTTTACCTCTCAAGAAAAATCTCGAGAGAATATCAAAGAACAAAAAATTAACGCTTGCTGAATTGGAAACGGCGACGCGCAGCTTTACGACCAGGTTTTTTGCGTTCTTTCATGCGCGGATCTCGCGTAAGCAGCATGGCTCCTCGAAGCATGGAGCGAAGCTGATCGTTGTATTGAAGGAGAGCGCGGGAAATTCCTAAACGGATTGCTGCAGCTTGAGCAGCGCTGCCCCCACCCTTAACAGTGATCATCATGTCCCATTTTTTGACATTTTCCGTAAGAACAAAAGGTTGTTGAACCATCATGCGCAGAACGGCATTGGGAAAATAATCTTCTAATTCACGCCCATTTACAGTAATTTGGCCACTGCCGGGTTTCAAAAAGGTACGAGCAATTGCGGTTTTGCGTCGTCCAGTCCCGTAATGATGTCGAGTTGCCATTTTATTACTCCCTTTATTTCTTCATATCGAAAGCAACGGGGTTCTGAGCTTTTTGTTGATGATCAGTACCCGCATATACGATTAATTTTTTTAACATAGCATTTCCTAAAGGGCCTTTGGGTAACATTCCCTTTACTGCTTTCTCGATCGCTCGAGTTGGATAGGCCTCTCTCAACACTCCAGCTTTAATTTCTTTCATTGAGCCAGGTTGTGTGGTAGTTGTGCGATAAATCTTTTGGGTAGATTTCTTTCCTGTGAAGACGGCTTTTTCTGCATTAATCACGACAACGTGATCCCCTGTATCTAAAAAAGGAGTCCAAGTAGGTTTATGTTTGCCTGAAAGGAGTTCAGCAACAACGGAGCTTATTCGGCCAATTGAAAGACCCGCAGCATCCACCAAAAACCATTGGCGTTTAATATCGCTTGCGCTAGGGAAGAAAGTACCCATGAATTGCTCCAAAAACAGTCAACAAAGTGCCCCAACAAGCCTTCAAGGTCCCACAAGGGCAGAAAAGTAAGATTATCGCGAGCCTCCCCTTGGGTCAATCTAGAATTGCCCGAGAACCCTCTATTTTTCGCCTAGTTTCCATAATTCTTTAGCAACGCGCATGGCTCCAAGCCCATCAATTAGGCCCATCCCAGCTGCGACCTGTTCCTGACGACTTTCCTGCCCCTCGGGCCCTAACCAATGCTCTATAGCATCCTCAACAGTCCGTGAATCTGCTGAGGGACCCTCCCCAAGACCAAAGCAAGCTCCATGTTGCCCTAATTCGGTTAGACCCTGAACTTGTCGTTCATTTTGTCCCCAGGCAATGACCGGTGTTCCGAGACAAAGTGAATCTATGAGCGTCACTCCGCCTGAGCACCAAAGCACATCGTAATGAGGAATTTTTTCGCAAAGTTGTGTTACTGATGTGTGTACTGTACATCCTGAAAATAGATCACCTCGAATACCTTGTGGTGCCAAGATAGTACTGCTGCCTCTCCATCGACCTTCCTGGTGGAGATTTTTGAGGATATCAAAAGCTTTTTGAGCCAAGCCCGCAGCGTCACTTCCTCCAAATGTAACTAATATTTTTTGTGCATTTAAGGGTTGTTCAGGCTGGCGCTTAGACCGAAGAGTTCTAACAATTGGACTTGCAACAATATATGAAGCCCCACAGAGTACATGACATTTGCCACGTATATCTTCATGAGGTTTTAATTTAATACCGTCTTTCACTCTGATTGGATGATCTGGCCAGACAATTCCTTCGAGGTAAGGTTGAAATAGTAAATCAGCCTCCTCATAAGCCTCTCCATCGTCTTCCATGAGGGCAATCTTCCTCGGAAATGCCTCCTTAATTTGTTCTTTCGATGATGTCCATTGATCAAAAAGAACAATATCGCCCTCAAGTTTTTCTCCCAATGGGGCCAAGTGATCTTCACCTAAATCAACAATATTTGCTGGAAGTTCACCGGTCTGCAAGATGTTGATGCCACGACCAACTTGACGCGCACGATCATCCCCAGAAATCGCCATTGTGACAATTCCGCCGAGATCTCTCCACTCTTCGTGGATAGCCATAGCGCGAGTTAGGTGTCCTAAGCCCAGAATTGGATCAATATGAATTCTCAGTATTAACCGACGCGTCATAAAGAGTAGATTATCCTCAGATTCCTGCAAGCCAGTTTGCGCATTCGACTCGTCACAATGACATCATAAGTAGTACTGTGCGTATGTGTGATGTGCTAAGTGCAGATCAATTTGGCCCATGAATTTACGTTTCATTTCGTCTCTAAGCATAATATGAGTCGATAGAGTGAATCAAATAAGTTAAGGATAGGGATGTCCGTCTTTGAAGCCAACCTGAGGTTTCGGGTGCTCGGGTGCTTTTGCAATGGCCCACCCGTCCTTGAAGTAGGCTTCCTTGTATCGTATGTATCGAGCTGGTATGGATGTCACCAGAGCTCGCTGTTCATCAGAAAGAGATCCTTTTATCTCAGCTGGCCAACCAGCGATCAAAGAGTTTGCAGGTGCACGAAAACCTTCTCTCAATAGAGAACCCGATGCGATCAGGCTTCCATCACCAATGACAACACCATCCATAATAGTTGAACTCATTCCGACCAAGACTTCATCCCCCAGAGTACATCCGTGAAGCATAACGTTGTGAGCAATGCTGCAGTTAGAACCTATTAGGGTCGGGTGTTTTGTATTGGTAACGTGAATGCAGGACATGTCTTGTATATTTGTCCGATCACCAATCGTGATCCAATTCACATCACCACGGATGACGCAATTAAACCAAATACTGACATCATCACCCAAGGTCACATCACCTAGGACTAGAGCATTTTCAGGTACAAAAACTCGGTTCCCAATTCGAGGAACCATGCCCTGAAAAGGAATAATCATTGAGCCTCCAACCCTATTAGAACTTAAACTAGTTTAATGGATACTCATCTAATTACCTCTCGACATAATCTTGAAGGTGACGATCCTATCTTTAGAATCAATACATTAGCGCAATCTAGAAAGTCACAAGGCCATCCTGTTATCAACCTTTCCGTTGGGGCATTACTTGATGATGAGGGTCAGCTCGTCATCCTAAAGACGGTGAGAGAAGTATGGAATTCATTGACTCCGTCCGATATTCATCCCTATGCACCCATATTAGGCGATCCAGAATTTATCGAAGCCATTACTCATCGTTATTGGCCTAAAGCTAAAACACCTATTCTTGGTTGTGCCTCTCCAGGCGCTACTGGAGCCTTGGTTGTAAGTCTACGAAATTTACTCGAGCCTGGTCAGACTCTTTTCACCTTTGCGCCTGGCTGGTCTCCCTATGGGACCCTTGCTTTTGAAAATAAAGTCATATTAAAAGAAGTACCTTACCCTTTGGAATCTAATCCCTCTTCATTAAATACTACTGAATCTCAATTAAGTGAGGTCATGAAAGAACAGGGAAGAATTCTTTTTTGGCTCAATGATCCTTGTCATAATCCCACAGGGCAACATATAACAACTTCAGATCGAAAAAAATTGTTTGAAATATTTGATCGTCTATCCCAAAAGGGACCTGTCTCAGTTATTTTAGATTTTGCCTATCTTGAATATGCGCGTGACTTTACACGTGTGAAAAATATTTTGGATGAATATGCCCAGTGGGGGTCTTCTAGTTCAGTTTTATTGGGGGCAAGCCTCTCGATTTCAAAACCACTAACTTTATATGGTGCTCGATGTGGTGCACTCATTTTTCCTTGGCGAACGGACGATCAATTAAAAAAAGCGTTAGCCACTAGTTGCCGAGGAACCTTTTCTAATGCCCCTCGGGCGCCTCAGTCTCTAGCTAAAAAACTCTATAAAGACCCCAATCATGTCATGCAATTAAATTCTGAACAACGGGCATGGTCGACTATACTTACGAATCGGGCCGATCAGTTATCGCATCAGTTAAGTGAAAAAAATATTCATCATTCATATTTCGATGGAGGATTTTTTATTACAACGCCTCATTCCAATCCCGAAAAAATAACTCAGGTCCTTCAGCAAGATGATATCTATTTGATCCCCTTAAAAAATGAAATACGCATCGCTCTTTGTGCTTTAAAAGAGAAGGAAATCCCTCGACTCGTCGACTCACTAAGCCGCCATTTTTAAGCCACGATAGGATTAATTCACTCGTCTGGCTTAACCCTTAGTCTTCGTTCAAGTGTTAAACTACTACCTCTACTGAAAATTGCTTTGGGCATATAACTCAGCGGTAGAGTGCTACCTTCACACGGTAGAAGTCACAGGTTCGATCCCTGTTATGCCCACCACCCTCAGGAGTCACTATGCCATTCATTCTTTCGACCCAAGTTCGCAGTGGAATGATTATTAATTTTGAAAAAGAGCTCTGTCGTGTCATCAGCTGTGAACATCAAACTCCCGGTAATCTTCCTGCACGAGTGGTCGTGAAAATGAAGAGACTAAAAGATGGAATCAATAGAGAAAATCGATTTGGTTCTCAAGATAAAATAGAGCGTGCGAACTTGGAACAACACAAAATGGAGTTTCTATATACGGATGGGGATAATTTAGTTTTTATGAACAATGATACTTATGAGCAAATCGAGATTCATAAAGACATCATGGGAGAAGATTTAAATCTTCTAGAGTCTAATATGGTCGTGGAATTGGAATTCAACGAAGGTATTCCGTTATCTGTTAATTTACCCTCTACTCTTATCAGCGAAATTATTGAAACAGAGCCTGTAATGAAAAATGCAAATGCGACTGGATCCTATAAGCCAGCCAAATGTAAGAATGGTCTTACTGTAGGCGTTCCACCCTATATACAGTCAGGGGAAAAGATCAAAATTAATACAGCTGATCGAACGTATATGGAGCGAGCTAAGTAAAAAATACTAGGCTTATAGAGGTTGGCTCCGGTGGAGGGATTCGAACCCCCGACATCATGATTAACAGTCATGCGCTCTAACCAACTGAGCTACACCGGAAAGAAATTAATTGTATCTAAAAAAGACCCGTTTGACTTTTTCAATCTTTCTTTAACCCTAGTGTCCATTGATAAGCCCAGGTCTGACGGTCTTGGTTTTGTTTATCTAATTTACGCTAGAATTGTATAAACTAAATTCCTTTGGAGATCGTATGGCCGAGACTAAACCAAAAAGTTTTGAAGAAGGTCTTCAGCAACTAGAATCTGTGGTTCAAAAATTAGAATCTGATAGCCTCACTCTTGAGCAATCGCTCGGTGAGTTCGAAAAAGGAGTTAAGTTAGCCAAAGATCTTCAGATTCAGTTAGAACATGCCAAGCGACGCGTTGATGTTTTAAAACAATCTTTAAGTGGTGAACTAGAAGCGAGTCCGCTTGATTCTGATACCCCATGAATGATTACGCCCATTCGGTTATTCAGGACCAAAAACGCCTCTTACCCCTTATTGATCAGCAACTCGTCCATAGATTTAATAAGATTCCTGAAGGTATTCCGCTAACCGATCTTCGGTCTGCTATTAAATATAGCTTACAGGCAGGTGGTAAGAGAATTCGACCCCTGCTTTGCTTGTTAGCTTGTGAAGCTTGTGATCGAGCGGCGGAATTTGCTTTGCCCGGTGCACTAGCCCTGGAATATGTTCATACCTACTCGCTGATCCACGACGATCTGCCCGCGATGGATAACGATGATCTTCGAAGAGGTAAGCCTTCCAATCATAAAGTCTTTGGTGAAGCCCAGGCCATCTTGGCCGGCGATGCACTTTTAACAGAAGCCTTCGCTGTTCTAGCAGAAACCGAAAATCCGAGTGCTGTCGCTTGTCTGGCCCGTGGAGCTGGATGGCTGGGAATGGTAGGGGGCCAGTCTTTAGATCTTCAGTTTGAAAATCAAAAGGCCGACCTTCATCTCTTGAGGACTATTCATCAATTAAAAACAGGAAAGCTGATGAAGACCGCCCTTAAACTTGGAGGTATTTTAGGCCGGGGATCTTCAACCCAGATCGAAGCGCTAGGATTTTTTGGCGAAGCCTTGGGTCTAGCTTTTCAAATTAAAGATGATCTTCTAGATGCTACTTCTAGTGCCCAATATTTAGGTAAAGGCACTCAAAAAGATCAACAAAGAGGTAAACTAACTTATGTATCAGTTATGGGCGTAGAGAAAGCTGAAACTGCCTTGGAACAAGTAACCCAAGATGCACTCAAACATCTCGCCGGACTTCCTCGTCCAGAAGCCCTGACAGCATGGGCGCATCACTTAACAAAGAGAGTATTTTGAAAACATATCCCCTATTGGATTCTTTATCCCAACCTGAATCTATTCAACAACTAAATGATTCGCAATTAGAGCAACTTTCTGAAGAAGTTCGTCAATTCCTGGTCGATAGTATTAGCAGGACAGGGGGGCATTTCGCCTCTAATTTAGGAACGGTTGAACTTACAGTTGCTTTATTTAATCAATTTGACTTCCGCTCTGATCGAATCCTTTGGGATGTTGGTCATCAAGCCTATCCTCATAAAATTCTCACGGGTAGAAAATCAGAATTTCATACTCTCCGTCAGCACGGTGGCTTATCTGGATTTTTAAGGCGATCCGAGAGCCCCACTTACGATCATTTTGGGGCGGGGCATGCGAGCACATCTATTTCAGCAGGTGTTGGTATGGCTAAAGCTCGTGATTTAGCCGGAGAGGATCATGCGGTCATTGCGGTGATCGGAGATGGATCGATGACGGCCGGAATGGCGTTCGAGGGCCTTAATCAAGCAGGTTATCTAGAATTGAAAAACTTCTTGGTGATCCTAAATGATAACGATATGAGCATTAATCCTAATGTTGGCTCTCTACAAGGTTATTTGAACCAGCTGATGTCAGGTCAATATTATGTTCGCTGGCGTGATCGTATTGAATCAATCATTAAATCGATTCCAGTCGATTCCTTGAGCAGGGGTGTCGCCAAATTAGCTAAATGGAGCGAAGAAACGCTCAAGCGTATTTTTATCCCAGGATTACTTTTTGAAGATTTGGGGTTTGACTATATGGGCCCTGTTAATGGTAATGACGCTATAGCGACTCAGAAATTACTAATTCAGGCCAAAGAAAAAATGAAGAAAGGCCCTGTATTGATTCATGTACAAACTAAAAAGGGTTATGGTTACGCTCCTGCCCAAAAAGATCCATTAAAATGGCATGGCGTAACGTCTTTTGATCCTATTGCTGGAGAGATCAATAAATCAACAAGCGTAGCAACACCTTCCTACACCAAAGTCTTTGCTGAAGCGTTAATTCACTTGGCTGAGAGAGATGACAAGATTGTGGGTGTGACTGCAGCGATGCTAGATGGAACAGGCCTAAACTTATTTCAAAAGAAATTCCCAGACCGAACTTTTGATGTGGGTATTGCTGAACAACACGCGGTTACTTTCGCTGCCGGGATGTCGACGAGAGGTTTTAAGCCAGTCTGTGCCATTTATAGTACCTTTCTTCAAAGAGGCTATGATCAAGTTGTGCACGACGTCTGTTTGCAAAATCTTCCTGTAGTTTTTGCGATGGATCGTGCAGGTCTCGTGGGTGCGGACGGACCCACACACCATGGTCTTTATGACATTCCTTATTTACGATGTCTACCCAACATGATTTCCATGGCTCCTAAAGATGAGAATGAAATGCGTCATATGCTCCTCACAGCGCTTGAGCTTAGACAACCCGTTTCATTAAGGTATCCACGTGGCAACGGATATGGCGTCACTCTAGATGCTTCACTTAAGGCTCTTCCTTTAGGTAAGGGTGAATTATTACGTCAAGGCTCAGATTTGTGCCTCATTCCACTCGGTACATTAGTCACACCGGCCTTGGCAGCAGCAGAAATATTAGCAGCTAAGGGCATTGAGTGCGCTGTGATTAATCCTCGATTTATTAAACCTCTTGATGCATCACTGATCACACAATCCATTAATAATTCTCGGGCTGTTGTCACGATGGAAGACGGAGTTCTCGAGGGAGGCTTTGGCTCGGCCATCTTAGAATTGATGTCGCTCAAAGGTATTCAAAAACCTTCTTTGAGGCTTGGAGTTCCAGATCAAGTCATTGAGCATGGAGATCCAAAAATACTTGCTCGTGAAGTGGGTCTCACTTCCGACATGATGGCAGATCAAATTCTGAAATTTAAAATTGAACTATTTGGTTAATAAGCGACCGCGATCAATCATCGGAATCATTTTCCATGAACTGACTTGAGGAATCATTAAATTAGGACGCTCTAACACATATTTAAAAAGTAGATTACGTTTGGATTGGCTCGATATAAATATTGGTTCTCCATCGAAGTTGACAGCTTTGGTAAAACCCCCGCCCCCTAAAGCCCGATAAGTAGTTACGGCGACTGTGAAGACTCTCTTGGGATCGATAGGATTACCTTGATATGACAGGCTCTGGATACGATCTCCTTCCTCTCGGGAAATATCGATCGTGTAGCCTACACCTGCCATAAAATCAATATTATAAAAAGGCACATCTTTTTTAAAAAGATTAGGTTCATAACTAAATCCATAAGCTGTAGCCGAATGTTCGAGCCAAAGTTTAACTTGAGCCCCCGTCAATTTCAGAGTGACAATTTTATCTTCATAGGGATTCATGGCATAGAATTGCCGGATGCTGGTAGGACCCTTGGGAATATAAACTTTGGGAAATACACACGACGCAGCACTTAGCTCAGCGCCAGTAGACTTTAATTGAACTAGGTGAACTAGGTCGATGATGGAAGAAGGCTCTATGCGAGACCATTGGGCATTGAGAGGGGTTATTAAATTTGTTGCCGGAGTATCGAGATATCGTTCGGTCAGCTCGCGAATTTTCTCAGTCAGAGCTAGGGATTGAGAATCTAGAGGCGTTTGATCAGTGGGACTCAAAAGAGAAGGGACACGACGAGTCACAGACCACTTCCCCGACAGGCGCGTTAGGTTAAAGGTAATCTTACCCAGAGCTTTTCCATAGGCATGGGCTTGAACAATAGGTACATTTTTATATAGTTGGGCAATGGGTTGATGCGTATGACCACTCACCACACCATCAATACCTGAAACCTGATCAATTAAACGAAGTACTACATTCTCGTCACCTATATTTCCAGGACTCTCACCTAGGCCTGAGTGAATTAGGACGATTAAAAGATCAGGTTTTTCCTGGTTTTTAATTTTCGGAATAAGAATCTTGGCTGTTTGAACGATATCTTCAAATTTGAGACCTGAATATTTACTAGGCTCATCCCATTTAGGAACCCAGGGTGTGATAAATCCCACTACTGCAACTTTAATATTCCCCGATAAGAAAATTCGGTAACCGTCAAAAGCTGGCCGTCCAGTTTTCTCTACTAAGGTATTTGCTGAGAGAAAGGAAAACTTTGCCTGCTTCTGGGCTTGCCTAAGATTTTCAAGACCGAAATTGTATTCATGATTACCTATAGCCATCGCTTGATAACCTAAGGCATTCATGATTTCAATGGATGGCTCTGGAAGATCCGGATAGATAAAGGTCTTGACATAATTGATGGGCTCACCTTGTATGGTGTCCCCAGCATCTAAAAGAATGGTATTGGGATTTTTTGCTCGCTCCTCTTTGATGAGAGTAGCAATCTTCGCCCATCCATGATTCATGGGCTGGAGCGAATAGGTATCTGTGGGCAAGATACGCCCATGCATATCTGTTGTACTTAAAATTTGAATTTGTATCTCTTGGCCTTGAAGGGAAAATATACTAATCAGAACCGATAAACCAAGTGCCTGAAGTCTCATTTATATAGCCCTTAATTGATAATTTTAAATTCAAACTTGGTAAGCATACTCTTAAAGGTTAAACTAGAGGACTATTCGGAACCAACTTTTTTCATCGATTCTAAATGGAGTTTTACATGTCTGAAAATCAAGCTAATGCCCCAAAGCACGAATTTACAATTTTGTGTGACGATATCCGCGCCGAAATGGGCGGCAAGACATCTTTAATGGGTCTTTATGATCATCACATTATTGTTCCAAAGATCCCCTTCGACCTCCCTAAAGTATGTTTCTATACTAAGTTTTCGAAGATGGACGGACAGTTCAAATTCAGTTTTTCAATAGCTTCTCCCGATGGCACTCGAAAAGATGTTATTAAAGATTCAGATGTTCAGATACCCGAAGGTGCAAAAGAGGGCACCTTTAATGTCATCGCTTCGCCCTTCAGTGCTAACTCCGAGGGTCTCTATGAAGTTATTATGGGGCTCACTAAGGGATCTGATCGTTTTGAATACGTGTATAAGTTCGCTATTTCAAATGGCGAACGTTTACAAAAAGAGTATGAACAAGCTCAAGAAAAAGATAATAAGAAATAAATCTGTATTGATATTTGGTCAATAAAAACGGCGCATTTCAAGGCGCCGTTTTTATTGCCTTCTTTTCCAGAATCCTTCTACTCTTAATCTATGACCCGCTACGCTAAACAGACCCTATTCCTGGGCAACTCAAACCAGCAAAAAATAGAAAATGCCTGCGTGGTTATTGTGGGTCTCGGAGCAACAGGTTCTATATTGGCTCAGTGGTTAGCTCGCGCGGGTATTGGAACTCTTCACCTGATTGATCGGGATATTGTAGATATTACTAATCTGCAGCGTCAGTTACTCTATGATGAATCTGATGTCGGGCAACCCAAAGCGCTGGCAGCCGAAAAAAAACTACGCGCTATCAATTCTTCGATTAATATTCATGCTCATGTTCAAGATCTAGTTCCGGATAATGCTGAGCACCTTTTGGCTCATGCTCATGTGATTGGAGATGGAACAGATAATTTTGAAGCTCGATTCCTGATTAATGATGTAAGCATTCGTCATCATATCCCTTGGGTTTACAACGGAGCCATTGGGTCCCAGGGCATGGTTTGGCCCATCCATCCCCCATCAACAGCTTGTTTTCGTTGCTTAATGGAATATCCTCCTGAACAGTCTGACGTCGATACGTGCGATACCACAGGTGTTTTGGGACCTGTAACAGGGTTGATCGGTTCTTGGGCTTCTGTTGAAATATTAAAATTTGTCATCGGTCAGGCCCCTCAATCTGATTTGGTAAGGTTTGATCAATGGACCAATGAGCGTCAATTTATTCAAGCCCCCTCTATTCGCTGTCGATTCTGTAAAGAGGGAATCACTGAATTTCTTGATACTCCATGGCAAATAAAGACCAGCTCTCTCTGTGGTGCGCCAGGGGTTCAATTACGCGTGAATCCCTCTCGAAATCTCGATCTTCCTCATCTATTGAGTCAATTAAAGGCCAGAAAAGACTCAAACTGGAAACTCACTCCACTTTTTATTCAAGGCATAGAGCGCAAGATAGCCATAACTATATTCAGAGATGGTCGTATGTTGTTTCGCGGAGATATATTGCCTGATATAGCCCAAAAATGGTTCCATGAGGTTTTGGGATGATTCGAATCTTATTGGCATCTCGTAATGTTGGAAAACTAAAAGAATTCAAATCTTTATTACCAGAAGTTGAGTTGTTAACTCTGCCCTCTGATGTGGACGAGATTCCTGAAACAGGAACCTTTTTTGAAGAAAATGCTCGTCAAAAACTAATAGCAGCACAAGTCTGGTTCATGAAACAACCAACTTTAAGTGTTGATGGAATCCTTTCAGATGATTCAGGATTATGTGTGGATGCTCTATGGGGTGCCCCAGGTGTTTTGACAGCACAATTTGGTCCAGGCCTAAGTGCATATGAAAGAAATATCAAACTCTTAACCCTCATTGCAACTGGCGCTTCGCGATCTGCACGTTATGTGTGTGTTTTGGCATGGTGGCAACCCAGTCAGAGCATAAAAATATTTTCAGGAGTTGCCGAAGGTATTCTCGCAGATAAGCCGAGGGGTCAAAATGGGTTTGGCTACGATCCTATCTTTCAGCCGTGTACATTAGAGAAAACCTTCGGTGAAATGAAAGATATTGAAAAAAATCGGCTCAGTCATCGTGGCTTGGCTACCTTAGCCTTAAGACAGTATCTAGGTATTCTTTAAAATAAACCTTGTGTTTTGTTGATTGGGCGGTCAAGTTTAAGCATTGACAATCCAATAACGTTTTCGATGTCGGGAAGCTGGTGAGAATCCAGCACTGCCCCGCAACGGTAAGCACCATAAATTTTTTATTTATGAGACTTAAAAACTTCAGTCACTGAGTTTGACTTGGGAAGACAGAAGTTAGGAATCAAATTCCTGTCGTGTGTAAGTCCGGAGACCGGTCGTAAACATCTTTCAACCTAGCCGGGGGGCCTGCGTCTTTGGAATTAAGTTCCAGCTCATAACCCCAGTTTCATGCGAGGAGGCATGGCTTGGGAAAAACTATATTTTTTTACTTGTCTCTAAATCTATTTCTTTGGAGTCAGGAACCTAACTCAATCGAACGAATGGACAAAAAGGAAGCTTCAGCTGTCGTATCAGTTACAGCTGAGTTTGATCGGGTTGATCTTCGTAAGACTCCCAATCATGTTAGGGTTCTTACTCAAGAAGATATCGAGCGATACGCAGCAAAAACTCTTGGAGAGTTGTTATCTTATGCGCTACCTGGACAAGTCTTATCAGCTGGGGGGCCTGGTTCGGCTGCCACTCTTCGTATCGGCGGAAGCCGGCCCGAGGATGTGGCTGTTCTGCTCAATGGTATTCGTATAAATGATGCTGCAGGTTTAGGATCTGTGAACCCTAATAGTGTTTCACTTGTAGGAATTAAACGTATTGAAATTATTGATAGCAATGCTTCAACTATAGTTGGCTCAGGTGCCATGGGTGGTGTCATTGCACTGTATACAGACCAGAGCTCACCTGAAAATGAGAAAAAAAGTATTGATCTAGCTCTTGGTAATCAAGCATATCAAAATTTGAGAACCTCAATGAACTCTCGATGGAACGGAGGTTGGCTCAGAGCATCTGTCGATGCCAACAGAGAGGCCCAACCTATTTCTACTATAGAAAACTATAGGAGTTTTGGTAGTCAATTAGGATTAGGACAAGTGATTGGTAAACATAATTTTTCCCTAGACTATAGAAATTTTTATCAAGGAGTGCCTATTCCCTTTGCTAGTGTTCAATTAGACTCAAGCCCTAGGCTTAACTCAGCTTTCAATGCAAGTCGAGAGTTCTTGCTACGTAATGAGCAATTAGGTCTACGCTACGAAACAGTCCTGTTCAATACGATACCTCTATCCATTTACTATGGCTCTTCTTCGCAATCCAGGTTTGAGCCTAAATTTGGGGGTTCTGGATATGATCCATATCAAAGTCGACGGACTGAAGGTGGATTGAAAGCTAGTTGGCAACAATCCACAGATTTGTCTTTTGCTTATCGTCTTCAAATATTCCAAGAGCGAGCTGAGACCCCTGCTTATCCTTCGGGAGTTGATTACGGCTCAGGTAGTCATATGTCGAGTGCGGTTGAATCACATTGGCAAACTTCTCCAACAATTCGTTTACTCGCCACGCTGCGTGAAGATCGTGATAAACAAAGCTTCACAACTGCATCTTCTGGATTCACGATTGATCCAGTATCAGTTCGAGCAAGGACTTGGCGATTAGGTGTGACTTATCTGCCCATTGAAAGTTTGATGGGGACTGATGAAAAGTGGTTTATTTCTTTCGGGACAGGCTTTGGCTTAGCTCCCCTAACGAGCAATCTTTATCATGCAAAAAACAGATTGAATCCCGCTAGTTTTGGCTACAATCCCAATCGTTATAAAAAACTCGATGGCGAAGAGGGTACTTTTATTCACGCTGGCTATGAAACACGCTGGGATCGTTATGATATTCAAGTCAAATTATCTCGAATGTTGCACCGCAATTTAATTTATTTTGATCTTAATTCTTTTGATTACGCCAATGGAAAGAATTTAAGAATACAAAGTGCTGAGATCATTCTGACCTATCGAGGAGATTCCTGGAATATGAGGGGGTCCTACCGTAATCAAGAAGCTAGAGATTTAGATGTAATTGAATCTCAACAATTGATTACGAGTACTTCTATTCGTCGGCCTTTTAACATTATTTCATTTGGACTCGATAAAAAATGGAAACAAGTACGCGCAAATTTACAATGGAATTATTTCGGCAGCCACTACGATAATTTTGGAGGGTTTCCAGCTCGATTAGGAGCTTACCGTCAACCCTTTCAAGATCTCGGCATAGGTATTTTTTGGTCATACAGTTCCTCACTTGAGATCAGTCTTAGAGGTCAGCATATATTGCAACCCAAGGTCACTCTTCAGGATTGGCTATTGCGAAAATATGATTTTAGGAATAATGCGCAGCAACTTTATGGTTTCCCCGCTCAATCTCCCATCATCAGTATTGGAGTAAGGTATCTTTTTTGAATAATTTTATGCGACATATTCTTTGTAGTTTAATCTTCAGTATCACGATCTGGTCTCAGGTTGAACCGCAAAGAATTATTTCCCAAACTGTCGGTACTGATGAATTATTAATCGATCTGTGTGAGCCTAGCCGAATTGCTGCCTTAAGTTTTTTATCTAGGAATCCTGACTATTCAGATATTGCAGAGATTGCCGGAAGGTTTGCGCAGGTTGTGGACGGAAGTGCTGAACAAATTCTCAAGTACAAGCCCGATTTAGTACTTTTTACTAGTTATTCAAGACCCGAACTCGTTGAGCAAGTCAAGCGAGCGGGGATTCCCATTATAGTATTTGATCGTTTCAATACACTGGATGACGTCTACGTTAATATTCGCACTCTTGGTAAGGCTATAGGGCGGTCCAAAGCGGCAGAGGATTTGATCCGTCAATGCAAAGAGCGTGTTTCTGTTCTTCAAAATCGCTTGAACGGTGTTTCTCGTAGTCGTGTCTTATCTCCTTCTCTTAATGGTTATTTGGCGGGAATGGGCACAACTTTTCAAGATTTATGTGACTATGCAGGGGCTATTAATGTTGTTGGGGAAGCGGGTCTCCGTGGTCATAGTCCAACACCTTCTGAAGCTTTAATGCGATGGAAAGTTGATTACTTAGTTCTTTCAAGTTCTGCAGTTTCTAACAATCTCATTAACCTAAGAAAACACCCTTCTTATAGCGTTTTATCGGCTACTCAGGAGGGTAGAGTAGTTTTAATCCCCCAAGCTCTTTTATCAAGTGTCACGCACCGTCGAATTCGAGGTTATGAGATTATGGCTCAACAACTACATCCCGGGTCATTTAAATGAAAAAACACCCTTTAGCCTTGGGGGGTTTGACGCTTCTTCTGGGAACGTTATTCTTCGCGTCAATCATTTGGGGTGAAGTGAATTTATCATTTTCTGAATTGTGGGCTGGGCTACGTCATACAGATTCGATATCACAAAGTATTGTTTGGAATATTCGATTGCCCCGAACTTTAGTTGCAATGGCTGTTGGAGCCGCTTTATCTATTTCGGGATTAATGATGCAAGCATACTTCAAAAATCCTCTAGCATCTCCAGGTTTACTAGGTGTCTCGACTGGTGGCGCTTTGGGTGCTGTACTTTATATTGGGTTTGGCTCCAACTTATTTGGAATGTGGGGGCTTCCTGGAGCTTCAATTATCGGAGCTTTTATTGCTACGCTGCTAGTACTATCCCTCTCGGAAATCGGCCTAGGGACACAGAGGCTGCTCCTTGCTGGTATTGCGCTTAATGCCCTTTTGGGAGCTGCAACAAGTTTTGTTTTATCCCTTTCTATTTCCTCCTTCGAGCGCTCAGGTCAAATTTTATTTTGGCTTCTAGGTAGTCTCGATGATCGTACTTGGGAACATGTTTGGATGAGCCTACCCATTGTTATTCTCTTGGCTTTTCTGATTGCTCCCATGGGTGCACCTATGAATCTTTTAAGTCTAGGTGAATCAGGTGCCCAAACCTTAGGTGTCAATGTCCGTCGATTTCGCTGGCAGATGATTATTCTTTCTACAGTCCTTACAGCCCTCGCTACAGCTGTCGCAGGTGTCGTAGGTTTCATTGGGTTAATTGTTCCTCACATACTTCGACTTCTTTTGGGGCCAGATCATAAGCGACTGATTCCATGCTGTCTCATTGGAGGAGCAGCATTTCTTCTTGGCTGCGATCTGGTGTCTAGAGTACTTAATGTGGGCTTGCGTGTTGGGGTCATTACTTCATTGATCGGAGGACCCTTCTTCCTTTGGCTTCTCCAAAAGCGTACAGTATGAATTCTGCAATCAAAACACAAGACCTTCAGGTGGTGGATCGCTTAAATTCCATGTCACTAACATTTCAGCCAGGTACTCTAGTTGCCATTATTGGTCCCAACGGTTCCGGTAAATCTACACTTCTCCAGTCTGTTTCTGGTCTCCTCCCCTATAGCGGAGAGGTGGCTTGGAATGGGTTTAATCTACAAGATATTCCTATTCCCCAAAGAGCTAAGCAATTAGCATGGGTAGGCCCTGAAACTAATTTTGAATTCCCCTTTACTGTTGAAGAAGTTCTCAAAATGGGCCGTTATCCATGGGGAGACGATGCTCATAATCTAGAGCCCTATTTCGAGGCAATGGATTTATCTAATTTAGCTAGTCGAGCCATAACCCAAGTCAGTACCGGAGAAAAGCAGCGAACTTTATTAGCTCGCGCTATGGTAACTCAGGCCCCTATTCAATGTTGGGATGAGCCCTTATCTTCTCTTGATATTCGACATCAATTGGAAGTCCTTACGAAAGCTAGGGCTATGGTTGACCAAGGGACTACCATTCTAATTTCACTTCATGATTTAAGGATTGCGCACTGTATGGACCAAGTAGTTCTTCTCGATCGGGGAGATTTAATTGCCTCGGGAAAGCCGACGCAGGTTCTCACCCCGATTTTGATTAGGCAAGTCTTTGGTGTTTTATCCCAGGAAGCGATGAGTCTTGTTCTTGAATTACCCCCTAAATAAATGCATATTAAAGTGCAAAATATCATTTTTTGTAATATTCAAAAACAGTTATAATTGAACTTAATATCATTTTATAGACTGTGAAATCTTTTTCTTGTTTTTTTCGCTTTTTGGGTCATTCTAATAATCCTGACTTGGAGTTAATTTATGGCTGCTGCCAATCGCGATGAACGCATCAAGACCCTTTCGAGAACATTAGCTGATATCGAAAAAAGTTATGGTAAGGGTTCAATTATGAAATTAGGTGAACGTGAAAATGTTGCCGAGGGACTCGAAGTCATTTCAACAGGATCGATTGCTTTGGATGCAGCTCTCGGAATTGGGGGTATTCCCAAAGGTCGTATTGTAGAAGTCTATGGTCCCGAATCTAGCGGTAAAACAACCCTAGCATTACATATGGTTGCTGAAGCCCAAAAAGCGGGCGGTATTGCAGCCTATATTGATGCTGAACATGCTTTAGATCCTGATTACGCAAAAAAACTAGGGGTGGACGTTGAAAATCTTTTCATTAGTCAACCTGATTCTGGGGAACAAGCACTAGAGATCTGCGATCAACTTGTTAAATCAGGTTCCTTGGATATCATCGTTATTGATTCGGTCGCTGCCCTTGTGCCAAAGGCTGAAATTGATGGCGAAATGGGGGATAGCCACGTAGGACTGCAAGCACGTCTTATGAGTCAGGCCCTTAGAAAAATGGCAGGAACAATAAGCAAAACCAATACCTGCGTTGTTTTCATCAATCAAATTCGGATGAAAATTGGAATTATGTTTGGCAATCCGGAAACTACATCGGGAGGAAATGCTCTAAAATTTTATGCCTCTGTACGCCTAGACGTAAGAAGTATCCAAAGCATCAAAGGTAATACTTCTGATCCGCTGGTAGCCGCAAAGGATGAGGATGCTTCAGTAATCGGTAAAAAAACTAAAGTCAAAGTAGTAAAAAACAAAGTAGCTCCGCCTCTCAAGGTCATCACCTTTGACATTATGTATGGCGAGGGCATTTCTCGACCTAGTGAACTTGTGGAATTAGCTACTACCCTTGAGATTATTCAAAAAAGTGGTTCGTGGTTTAGCTATAAAGAATCACGCCTAGGCCAGGGAAGCGATAATATTCGTAAATTATTAATTGATAATCCCGAAATGGCTGATGAAATCGAAAATCAGATTCGTGAAAAACTTGGTTTGAAGCCTAAAACAAAATAATCACCACTCCTGGAAGGGGTAGCGCTAAAATGACGAGCAGTCTACTGCTCGTCATAGAGGGATAAGGAGCGATACTTGGCTTTTGTTGTTCAGACCGTAGATTTAAGAGAATTTCTAGAGGGCTCTTCGAGCGAGCGACAGTCATTTTCTCGGCAACTGGGTAAGAGTCTGAAAAATACGGGTTTTGTTAAAGTATCTGGCCACAGCATTACCCAAAGCCGACTGGAGAATGCTTATCGGGACATAAAGACCTTTTTTGCCTTACCTAAATCCATCAAGCGTCAGTATATTGTCCAAGGCTCCGGCGGAGCAAGAGGTTACACTTCTTTCGGACAGGAACATGCCAAAGATAATCCTATTCCGGATCTAAAAGAATTTTGGCATGTCGGTCAGGAAAATCCTCCAGAAGGATTCGATTCTAGAATTTATTTCCAGAATTTGTGGCCCCAAGAGACCCCTCGTTTTCGAGAAAGCCTTTTGGACCTTTATCGCGACCTTGAATTGTGTTCTCAGCAGTTACTAGAATCACTAGAGTTATATTTTGGTCTTCCTCATCGACATCTAGCGAATATGGTAGTTAATGGAAATTCAATTCTCAGACTTATTCATTATCCTGCCCTGAAAGACCAGTTTATTCCAGGCGGCGTTCGTGCCTCAGCCCATGAAGATATTAATTTAATTACATTGCTACCAGCTGCCACCGAGAGCGGCCTAGAGCTTCAGGATCGGGAAGGTCGATGGCATGCGGTAGATGGTCTTGAAGGTGAAATTGTTGTTGATGCAGGCGATATGTTAAGTCGTCATGTGAATGGTATTATTCCAAGTACTACTCATCGCGTTATAAATCCAAAGTCAGCTGATGAGGTTCGTTATTCTATGCCTTTCTTTGCCCATCCGAGGCCTGAAGTAGTTTTAGATTGCCCCTCTTCATTACTAGGAGAGGGTGTTGTAAAAAAACACCCTCCAATTCTCGCAAATGATTTCCTTATACAGCGTTTAATAGAAATCGGTCTTATTAAGCCCTAAAAACAAGTTACATAATGCTACGCTGCTATTTATTTTAGGATTCTCTATGCTACAGGATCGAATTGGCCGACCCATTACTGCGTTGAGAGTTTCTGTTCTTGATCGTTGTAATTTAAGGTGTACCTACTGTATGCCCGCTGATATTTTTGATAAAAACTATACTTATCTTAAACATGCTGACATTTTAACCTTTGATGAAATTAAGTCTGTCGTCAAATGCGCCATGAACCTTGGGGTTAGGAAGATAAGATTGACGGGTGGTGAACCGCTATTGCGTCCGAATCTTTACCAATTGGTTGCGAACCTTAAATCCTTGGGCATCGAGGAAATTGCCATAACCACGAATGGCTTATTGTTAGAGGAACAAGCCGAAGCCCTCTATCAAGCAGGTCTTAATCGCGTGACAGTAAGTCTAGATACCCTCGACGATACCCTCTTTAAAAAGATCTCAGGTACAGCCATGAGTATTCAGAAGGTCCTAGAAGGACTCAGGGCAGCTCAACAGATTGGGTTTAAAGGTATAAAAATTAATGCTGTGATTCAAAAAAATATAAATGAACAAGAGATATTACCTCTCGTTCATTTTGCACGAACTCAGGGATTATGGTTACGCTTTATTGAATTTATGGATGTCGGCCAAACTAATCAGTGGTCTAAGGATCAAGTTGTCTATGGAAAGCAGATTCAAAAAATGATACATGAAATATGGCCTCTAAGATCTGTTCCGCAACCTACCAATCACGTTGCTCGAGAATGGATTTATGAAGATGGTTTAGGTAAGGTAGGTTTTATTAATTCTGTCAGTGAAGCCTTTTGTGGTGGCTGCGATCGTGGTCGACTGACTGCCGACGGATTTTTTTATACCTGTTTATTTTCTGCTAATGGCCTTGATCTCAAAAGTTCTTTAAGAAACTTTTGTGATTTGAATGTTCTTACTGATCTAATGGCTACACAATGGTCACAAAGAGATGATCGATATTCTGAGTTGCGAGCTGAAATGAATCATCAACCTAGAATTGAGATGAGTCGCATAGGTGGTTAACCAAGTCTTACCCGAACAGCCTCAAGGCACGCAGACCATGTTGTATCTGGGGTTTCATCGATGAAAAACTCGATTGCATTACCTGCAGGTCGCCCCTCGGGATACTGACTCCAGTCCTCAAAAAGCTGATCTAGAGACGCTCTGTTTAGAGGATTTGCCTTCATCTTGTGTGAACGCCTCATCCGATCAGGGTCTGGACCACGCAAGCTCATACCTTGACGAGGTATAGATCTAAAAGCAAAAGCGTGACACCACTGATTACTCAGAAATAAATTGAAATGGAGAAAACTTCCATGCCCCGAGTGCGTGGCACTAATACTCTTATTCTTGCCTACCCAGGCAGCTCTCCATGCCTCAACGACTCGGATTGCCCGATCTCTATCTGATGAATTTTTGATATGGGCACGTACACTAATAAAGAAATCATCAATCGAATCTTGTTCTATATCATTCACGAATTAGTCTGGAAGATAAACTTCCGCTCCTTGTTTAATGAATTCTTTAGACTTATCCTGAAATCCCTTTTCAATACTCTCTTGTTCTGTATATCCATTCTCTTGGGCATACTTTCTAACATCTTCTGTGATTTTCATGGAGCAGAAATGAGGACCGCACATCGAGCAGAAGTGTGCTAACTTAGCTCCTTCAGCAGGCAATGTTTCATCGTGGAATTCCTTAGCTGTATCGGGATCTAGAGAAAGATTGAATTGATCCTCCCAGCGAAATTCGAATCTCGCTTTACTAATGGCCTCATCTCTTAATTTAGCCAAGGGGTGTCCTTTGGCTAAATCAGCAGCATGAGCCGCAATCTTGTAGGTAATAACACCATCTTTAACATCCTTCTTATTAGGAAGTCCTAAGTGTTCTTTGGGTGTGACATAACAAAGCATTGAAGTTCCAAACCATCCGATCATTGCGGCTCCAATAGCTGAAGTAATATGATCGTATCCTGGAGCAATATCGGTCGTTAGGGGTCCCAGTGTATAAAACGGGGCTTCCTCGCAAAGTGAAAGTTGTCGATCCATATTTTCCCTAATGAGATTCATAGGAACGTGACCGGGACCTTCAATCATGACTTGGCAATCGTGCTTCCAAGCTGCTTGTGTGAGTTCACCCAGGGTGGTTAATTCAGCAAATTGAGCATCGTCATTAGCATCTGCACCACTTCCAGGTCGAAGTCCATCTCCTAGGGAAAAAGCAACATCATAAGTTTTCATGATTTCGCAAATATCTTCAAAATGTGTATAAAGAAAACTTTCTTGATGATGCGCTAGGCACCATTTTGCCATGATTGATCCACCTCGACTCACGATACCCGTCAATCGATTTGCAGTCATCGGAATATATCGAAGCAAAACTCCTGCATGGATTGTGAAATAATCTACACCTTGCTCGGCTTGTTCAATAAGGGTATCTCTAAAAATATCCCAGGTTAGTTCTTCAGCCTTTCCATCAACTTTTTCTAGGGCTTGATAGATAGGGACAGTGCCGATTGGAACAGGAGAGTTTCTAAGAATCCATTCGCGAGTTTCGTGAATATTTTTTCCGGTACTTAAATCCATAACCGTATCTGCACCCCACCTTGTTGCCCACGCCATCTTTTCAACCTCCTCTTCTATTGAAGAAGTGACAGCTGAATTTCCAATATTGGCGTTAATTTTCACTAGAAAGTTTCGTCCTATAATCATCGGCTCACTTTCCGGATGATTAATGTTAGATGGAATAATGGCTCTGCCGCGCGCTAGTTCTTTTCTAACAAATTCTGGAGTAATTAATCCCCGAAGCTGTCCATGGGATCGTCCTAAATTTTCTCTCAATGCAACAAACTCCATTTCAGGAGTGATTAATCCTTGACGTGCATAATGCATTTGAGTGACATTCTTGCCTGACCGAGCTCGCCAGGGTCTACCCTTTGCTTGAAAGCGAATTGAATCGAGAGAATGATCGCGTTTTCTGAATTGTTGATAGACGCTTGATGGCCGATCGAGTTGTTCAACATCTTTGCGATCTCGAATCCATTGGGATCGAAGTTCCGGAAGTCCCCTTTGTACGTCTATTTTATGAGTAGGATCTGTGTATGGACCACTCGTATCGTAAACCATAAACGGTTCATTTGGTGTCAACGCCCCTGAATGTGACCGAGTAGCCGTGAGCTGAATTTGTCTGAAGGGGACCTGTACTCCTTGGGGTCCATCAATATATATTTTTTGTGAAGAGGGCAGGGGGGTCAGGCAATCTTCCAGGGTTTTTCCCAGGGGTTCTGAATCAGGCATTTATGCTCCATGACTAACTATGTGTTGAGCCTCAGTTTACTCCAAACAAAGCCGACCTCTCTAGACTGTATTGATGTCCAAGATATGGTCGATCGCCCCCTTCTTGAACCAACAAAATCACCCTAAGTAAAGCAATACTTCTTTGCTTTTATTAATGTTGATATCTTTAGAGTATGAAGAAAATAACTACAATCTCCCTTGTTGGTTGCCTAATGACCAGCCTTTTATTTGGGCAGGATCCAGTAATCAATTCATCGAACTATAAAGATCTACCGCCAATTCCGAGGGCCATTCTAGAACCCCCTCCATTACCAACCATTAAAACAAGTCCCAAAGACCTCCGTCGCAAAGCACGGGTCACTCAAAATAGAAAAAAAAGGCCGACTAAGAAATCAACTATCTCAAAGAAATCACCACCCCAACCAAAGGCTAAGGTAGCGAGATAACTCGCGCATTTATGTCCTCACTAAGTTCGAACGTTTTCGTTGTGATTATGGCTGGCGGCCGAGGCACACGCTTTTGGCCTCGATCGAGACGTCAAGAGCCCAAGCAATTTATAAATATTGTCGGGTCGGAAAGTTTACTGAAGACCACGGTGAATAGAATTAACGGTTTAGTTGACCTCGATCATATCTATGTCATTACAACTGAAGATCTGGTACCTACAACAAAAAAAACCCTTCCCAACCTTCCAGTCGACAATATCTTAGTCGAACCTCAAGGGCGTAATACCGGCCCCTGCCTAGCTTTAGCGTTGACTATGCTTGAGTCGCGCGCATCCGAAGGAATTATGGTTGTATTAAGCGCTGATCACTGGATTGGCGATACTGAGATCTTTCACAAAAATATTCATACTGCAGTGAGTCATGCCGATACCACAGACAACATCGTAGTCTTTGGAGTCCATCCTACCCATCCCGAAACAGGATATGGATATATTGAAGCCGAGAATACTCAAGGAATTTCTAAAGTAAAGTCGTTCAGAGAAAAGCCATTGCTCGAACAAGCGATAGAATATCTCAAAGATCCTCACCAGTTATGGAATGCTGGCATATTTGTCTGGTCTTTCAAGACCCTACGCACAGCATTTCTTGAACATTCTCCCTCAGGGCTAAAACTCTTAGATGAATGGAAAAAGGACGGGAGTAATATTGTAAAATTAAATAGAATTTATAGTCAAATTAAAGCAGAGCCCATTGATATTCAAGTTATTGAAAAATCCTCAAGTGTTTCTGTTCTAGTCGCTCAATTTCCCTGGTCAGATGTTGGTTCATGGGAAGCTGCAAGTTCGTTTGTGCCAAAAGACGGTGAGGGAAACGGATCTGAAGGTTCGACCCTGTTCCTTAACAGTTCTAATACAACTGTCTTTGGTACAGATCGCTTGGTGGCTTTAGTGGGTGTTGAAGATCTGATTATAGTTGACAGTCAAGATGCATTATTGATTTGCCATAAAGATCAGACTCAATCTGTTAAAGAGGTTGTTGAAAAACTAAAGCAACAAGATCAAGTCAATTTACTTTAGATTAAGATACAAGAGGTTTTTTAATGGACCAGCCTAAATCCTTACATGTAGATAAGCCATGGGGTAGTTTCGATCAATATAGTTTGAATGAAAAAAGTACTGTGAAAATCCTAACTTGTAATCCGGGACATCAACTTAGTTTGCAAAAACATGAACACCGCAATGAGATGTGGGTCGCACTAGATGCAGGAGCTATTATCGAAATTGATGGGCAACTCCATCGACCCTCAATCGGTGACTCCCTTTGGCTTCCTCTCGGTTCGTTGCATCGTTTGAGTTGCCCTGAGAGCCATCTACATCCTGTCAGGATCCTCGAAATCAGTTTTGGAACCTTTGATGAGCGTGATATCGAGCGCATAGAAGATGATTATGGAAGAACGAGTTAGTTTATATTGCGATGAGAGGTAATTTGATATGAGAAAAAAAGGACCCATAGGGAAATTCATCGAATACCACTTTCGACACTTCAATGCAGCAGCTCTTGTTGATGCTGCCGAGGGCTATAACGATTTTTTGAAGCGTGATGGGAAAATGATGATGACTTTGGCAGGTGCCATGAGCACAGCAGAGCTTGGACGCTCGCTCGCTGAGATGATTCGAAAGGATAAAATCCATCTCATTGTATGTACAGGTGCAAATCTTGAGGAAGATATCTTCAATTTAGTAGCGCATGATCATTATGTACGAGTGCCGAACTACCGCGAACTAACGCCTGCCGATGAGGAAAAACTTTATCGTCGCCATATGAATCGAGTTACTGACACATGTATTCCTGAAGCTGAAGCGATGCGACGAATCGAAAAAGTTATGCTAAAGGAATGGACAACGGCTGATCGGTCAGGTGAAAGTTATTTCCCTCATGAATTCTTCATGAGAATACTCGAGAAAGGTTTACTCAAAAAATACTATCAAATTAATCCTAAGGACTCTTGGATGATAGCTGCTGCCGAAAAAAATATCCCCATTATTGTTCCGGGTTGGGAGGACAGCACGCTTGGTAATATGTATGCTGCAGCTGTTTATAGAGGAGAGGTTAAGAATGTACATACTGTTAAAACGGGTATTCAATACATGACTTGGCTTGCCAAACACTATCAGGAAGTTACTCGACGCCATACCTTAGGCATGTTTCAAATCGGAGGAGGAATTGCTGGAGACTTTCCTATCTGCGTGGTTCCTATGTTGCATCAAGATCTGAAAATCAAGGCGAAATTATGGGGATACTTCTGTCAAATTAGTGACAGTACAACAAGCTATGGATCCTATTCGGGTGCGACCCCCAATGAAAAGATAACGTGGGGTAAGCTTGGACCCAAAACGCCCAAGTACATCATTGAAAGTGATGCAACAATTGTCGCCCCACTTATATTTGCTCATATTCTTGGTTGGTAAGAATTTTATTTGAGCTTTTTGACCTTAATACTCAAACGGGATTTTTTTCGGTTGGCTGCATTCTTATGTATTAGACCTGTTTTTTGAGCTCTATCCACCAGTCCAAAAATAGCGGGCAAAAGCTTAAGCGCTTCAGCACGATTGCCAGAAAGTATTAGAGCATCAAAAGACTTCAGTTGGGTTTTTAAGGAAGATCTAGAGCCGCGATTGCGAAGTCGGGCTTTTACATCACGACGGGCTTTTTTAGCAGCAGATTTTATATTAGCCATAGGGTCTCCAAGGAGTAGGCTGAAGGGAATTTATACCGAAATTTAATCCTAACCTATGAATAGGCCTCGATTAATACTATTTCGCATTAGCCACCCTATTAGGGACTTTAAGAAAGATTGTAAATAGGGCATTCTAAAGGGAGGCGATTGACCTCCACAGTGATCACAGGGGGCAATGCGTGCAAGGATTTAAGAAGGCTTTTGCAGAGCAATTAGGGCTCGCTATGCCGTCCCAAGAAGTTGCCTTAGAGCGCCCAAAAGATTATCAGAAAGGTGATCTTGCTTTTCCATGTTTCAAAGCATCCAAATCCATGGGCATGAGTCCTCAAGCCTTGGCGTCTTCCCTGGTGTCTAAAATCAATATCCCCGATGCCACTATTGAAGCAGTCGGACCATATCTCAATCTTCGATTATCTGAATCAATTCGCACGAAAGAAACATTATCAAGCATTTTAGGGAATTATCCGATTCCTTCACAGGAAAAAAAGAATGCTTCAATTATAGTGGAGTATAGTTCACCTAATATTGCTAAATTATTTACGATCGGACATGTTCGAAGCACAATGTTGGGGCATGCTTTAGCAAATATCTACGCTTATGAGGGCTATGATGTAATTCGTCTCAATCACCTTGGTGATTGGGGGACTCAGTTCGGAACATTATTGGCTGCATATGATTTGTGGGCGAAGGATAGTAACCCAGATCTGAAAGATAGCTTTCCTTGGGCCGCAGAAAGTACTTCGGAGTCCATCACTCCACTGCATAGACTTTTGCAACTTTATATTCGTTTTCATAAAAAAGAAGAGCAAGATGTATCGCTCAGAGAAATGGGTCGAGCTTGGTTCAAAAAACTCGAAAGCAAAGATCCCGAGGCACGCAGGCTTTGGAAAAAGTTTAGAGATTTGTCTTTGATAGAATTTAATCGAATTTACGATCGACTGGGTGTTACTTTTGAGTCCCTTGAATATGGCGAAGCTTTCTATGAAGATCAAATCCCTGATGTTTTGAATGCATTAACGTCGCGAGGTCTATTAAGCGAAGGAGACGGTGGTTCAAAGATCGTTGATTTATCAGATGAAGGCTTCGAAATCCCATGCCTAATACAAAAAGGGGATGGTACAAGCATTTACGCTTCACGAGATCTTGCCGCTGCCTTATTTAGAAGGAAAAAATGGAATTATATTCGATGCTTTTATGTAGCAGGCTCTGAGCAGAATTTTCACTTTCAGCAAGTATTTGCCATTCTCAATAAACTTGATCCATGGTTTAAAGATAAGCAAACACATGTGCCTTTTGGTCTCATTACGTTGCCAGAAGGTAAAATGAGCACCCGAAAAGGTAATGTCATCTTTCTTGAAGATGTTCTCAATGAAGCTCGGGATCGTATTCAGAAAATTATTAGTATTAAAAATCCAACTCTTCATAATCAATCAGCAATTTCCGAAATGCTTGGAGTAGGTGCTGTATTCTTTGCTAATGTTTTCAATGATCGTAATACTTCAATAACTTTTGAGTGGGATAAAATCTTAGCCTTTGAAGGCGATACGGGACCCTATGTGCAATATGCTCACGCCCGCATTTGTTCAATTTTTAGACGCGCTACAGGCTCTTGGACCGAATGGGCCATACCTAGAGTTGAGGATTTTGGACGACTTTATTATGAATCCGTCGAAGTTCCAAAGAAACTAGAGGGCCTTGACCACGCTTCAGCACAAAACTTGATTTTTGAATTAAATGGTTTAGAACTAGCGATTAAAGCTTCGGCGATCAGCCAATCTCCTACATCCTTAGCGCGGCAACTGCTGGTTATTTCCAAATCGTTCAGCGCTTTTTATAATGATTCGCCCATTCTCAATATCGATCAATCTGAATCCATTAAACAATCACGTCTTTTATTGTGTTTGGCAACGGCTCGAGTGATTAACCAAGGTTTAAGATGGCTGGGGATTCATGCCCCATCAGAAATGTAGAGGAGTTTCTATGGCTAAATATATTTTTGTGACTGGTGGCGTGCTCAGCAGCCTAGGAAAGGGAATTGCCTCTGCTAGTATTGGAGCTCTTCTCGAAGCCAAAGGATTAAAAGTTACACTCATGAAAATGGATCCATATTTAAATATCGATCCTGGAACGATGTCTCCTTTCCAACATGGAGAAGTATTTGTAACAGATGATGGAGCTGAGACGGATCTTGATCTAGGACACTATGAACGTTTTACGTCTAGTCAGACAACAAAAAATCATACGTGGACGGCTGGTCGGGTTTATAACAATGTCCTTAATAAAGAACGAAGAGGGGACTATCTTGGTAAAACGGTTCAAGTTATTCCTCATGTCACGAATGAAATCAAAGATTCTATACATTCTGTGTCAAAAGATATAGATATTGTCATTGTTGAAATTGGAGGGACCGTTGGTGATATCGAAAGCCAGCCCTTTCTTGAAGCAGTTCGTCAATTTCGTCTTGATATTGGATCAGATGAAAAAGGGAAACCTAATGCAATAAATATTCATTTAACCTATGTTCCATACATTAAAACAGCTGGTGAGCTAAAATCAAAACCTACACAACATAGCGTAAGAGAACTACGAACGCTTGGTCTTCATCCTGATATTCTCCTCTGTCGAGGCGATATGATTCTTCCAGATGATCTTCGAGAAAAGATTGCTTTATTTTGTTCTGTGACCAAAGATGCTGTTTTCAGTGCACAAGATGTATCTTCTATTTATGAAGTTCCAATTAATTTCCATCAACAAAATATTCATCAAAAAATATCTGAACTCCTGGGATTAACAAGTTGTGAGCCAGATTTAACTCCATGGAAAAACCTAATCGATCGTATTCATAATCCTAGTAGAACAGTTATCATCACTATCGTTGGAAAATATGTTGAATTCAAAGAGAGCTACAAGAGTCTTATCGAAAGTCTCTATCATGCGGGATATAGTTATGCTGCCGATGTTCAACTACGATGGGTTGAGGCAGAACAGCTAGAAAAAGATGACCACCAAAAATTATTAGTCAATTCAGATGGGATTTTAGTGCCAGGAGGCTTCGGCATCCGAGGGACTCGAGGAATGATTCGTGCCATCCAATACGCACGAGAAAATAAAATCCCATTCTTTGGTATTTGTTTAGGCCTCCAAATGGCTTGTATAGAATTTGCCAGAAATGTTTTGAATCTTACTAAAGCTGATAGTACTGAATTCAACGAACATGCCGAGGACAAAATCATTTTTAAACTACGAGATTTAGTTGGCGTTGAAGAAATGGGTGGAACGATGCGTTTAGGTGCTTACCCTTGTTCACTCACCCAAGGTACTAAAGCTCATGAGGCATATCAGTCCTTGGAAATCAGTGAACGCCATCGTCATCGCTATGAATTTAATCATGCTTATAAGGCTCAGTTTGAATCAGCCGGATTATGTTTTTCTGGGATTAGCCCAGATGGCATCTTTATTGAGATGATTGAACTTTCGAATCACCCCCATTTTATAGCCTGTCAGTTTCATCCAGAATTTAAATCTAAACCACTACATCCTCACCCACTCTTTACTTCATTCATACAAGCGAGTATTCATTCAGGAAATTAATATTTATGATTGAGAAAAAAAGTATTGATGCCATTCGCGTCTTATCAATGGACGCTGTACAACGCGCAAACTCTGGCCATCCTGGGACTCCGATGGCACTAGCTCCAGCAGCCTATATTTTATGGCACCATTTCCTTAAACATAATCCAGGGAATCCCAATTGGATGGATCGTGATCGTTTTGTTTTGAGTTGTGGCCATGCTTCTATGTTGATTTATTCACTCCTTTTTTTATCAGGTTATGACCTATCGATTGAGGATCTTAAAAATTTTCGTCAATTAGACTCTAAGACTCCCGGCCACCCTGAAGTAGGATATACGCCAGGTGTTGAAGTAACAACTGGTCCCCTCGGCCAAGGTCTTGGAAATGCGGTAGGACTCGCCATGGCCGAGCGATATCTATCTGAAAAATTTAATCAACCCGGATTTAAAGTTGTAGATCACTTTACCTACGCATTTTGTAGTGATGGTGATTTGATGGAAGGTGTTGGACAAGAATCTGCCAGCATCGCGGGTCATTTAGGTCTTCATAAATTAATTGTATTGTGGGATGACAATGAAATTACTATTGAAGGCAGCACTGATTTAGCTTTTAAAGAAAATGTCTCTCAGCGGTTTCAATCGTATGGTTGGCATGTTATCGAAGCAAGAGACGGAGAAGATCTTGTTCGCTTGAATGAGGTTTTCAAAGAAGCCCAGCAACAAAAGAAACCCGTTCTCATCATTTGTAAGACTCAAATTGGATTTCCATCTCCCAATAAAAAGGGTACATCTAAAGCTCATGGAGAGCCTCTAGGCGTTGAGGAAATAAAACTCACCAAGGACATTCTTGAATGGAATGAGTCAGAATTTTCCATTCCGGACCTAGTTCTTCAGCATTGGAGAGAGGCGATTCCTAAAGGAAATCATTCCGAACAACAATGGCATGAACTTTTTATGTGTTATGAAAAAAAATATCCAGAGTTGGCTCGAGAATTTAAGAATAATTTAAAAAATCAAATGATAGTGGATGAACAAGACCTGTTTGCTCTTTTTAAGCAAGATGAATCTATTGCTACGCGTGAGTCTAGTGGTCGAATTCTAAATTCACTTGCTTCGATTAATAAGAATATACTTGGAGGAAGTTCAGATTTAGCCCCAAGTAATAATTCTTATCTGAAGGCAGAAAAAGACTTCACTAGACATAGTATTGGTCGGAATATTCACTTTGGTGTTCGCGAACATGCAATGGGTGCGATTCTCAATGGTTTAGCTATCCATAGCGGACTTCGTGTTTATGGAGCCACCTTTCTACAGTTTGCCGATTATATGAGACCCAGTATTCGCCTCGCGGCCCTTATGAAAATACCTGTTACCTACATATTTACCCATGATTCCATTGGTCTCGGCGAAGATGGACCTACCCATCAGCCCATAGAACATTTAATGAGTCTTAGAATGATTCCCAATATGCGCGTAATTCGTCCGGCTGATAGTTATGAAACGATATATGCCTGGCAACAAGCCCTTTTGAGAAATGATGGACCAACTGCATTGATTTTGACGCGGCAAAAGACGAAGAATCTAACTTATGAATATGCATATCAATTACAAAAAGGTGGTTACATTCTTAATCCGAACATAGTAGACCCCGACCTCATTATCGTTGCAAGTGGTTCAGAATTGATGATTGCTGAAGAGGCACGCTATCAACTCGAATCTCAAAATATCAAGGTGCGTATCATTTCAATGCCAAGTCTAGAACTTTTTTTATCCCAAGATATTTCATATCGCAACTCAATCTTGCCGCCCAATATTCATAAACGCATTGTGATTGAAGCCGGTATTACCTGGGGGTGGGAAATCATTGCAGGATCTCATGGCCATATCCTAGGTATTAACACTTTTGGGGCAAGTGCTCCAGCTTCTGCGCTTTATAAAAAATATGGCCTAACAGTTGAGAACGTTATAAAAATTGCTCAAAAAAGCATTAAAACGAACTAGGAGCCAAGGCTTTTTCAAGTAATTTTCGCAGATCATCAAACTGCCTACGTGTGAGCTGTATATTATTTAAACTAATCGTTGGTGTCATTCCTTTAGGTGAGTAAATAATACGAATACCGTTGCGAGTTGAGATAGTGTAAATACCCCTTGGAGGCATCGGGTCGTTCATCTTGCTAAGGAGAGCCTCTAATTGTTTTATCAGTAATGTTAATTCATTAACGGAAAATAGATATTGCTCTTCTTTATCTACAACTAGACTTATTCCATCAGCCTTGGTATTACCCTGGGTAACTTGAACTTTTTCTACAGAGATAAGATTAGAACCCACAATAGATCCAATAGAGAGGGTTTCCTTTAAGAGTAGTACATCATTTTTATCCCATAATTCTTGAATAGTGGGCACTGGTAGTGTTATTGACTTATCCTGTGGCTCCTGGGCCCAAAGCAAAGATGAGAACAGAAAATAAATTATTGGCACAGCAGGATACCCGAAGTAAGTTATCGATCAGTAATAGGGATATAGGTAAGCGACTCAGGTCCTGTATATTCTGCCGCGGGGCGAATGATACGATTTCGAGCATGTTGTTCCAATATATGAGCACTCCAACCAGCAATACGGCTTACTGCAAATATTGGAGTAAAAAGCTCGAAAGGAATACCCATTTGGTAATACATTGAGGCACTATAAAAATCAACATTAGGGTAAATGGGCTTATCAGAATTAAGCATATAGGCTTCGATGGATCGGCTCATATCGAACCAGCTTCGATTTTTCGTCGCAATTCCAATTTCTTCGCTCATTGATTCAAGAACTACAGCTCGAGGATCTTTAGTTTTATACACACGATGACCGAAGCCCATTATCTTACGTCGCTCGCTTCGCGCCTTAGCCAGCCAAGGTTCTATATTACTCATATTACCAATATCAAGCAGCATGCGCATAACGGCTTCATTCGCACCACCATGTAATGGCCCTTTGAGTGCACCTATGGCACCCGTTACTGCGGAATACATATCCGACATCGTAGAGGCGATCTCACGAGCAGAAAAAGTAGAAGCATTAAACTCATGATCAGCATGCAGAATTAAACCCATATCCATTGCTTTTACAAAAAGATCGGGTTGTCGTTCACCAAACATCATATATAAAAAATTATCGGCATGACTGAGATCATCTCTTGGCAGAATAGGAGATAATCCTTTGGAAAATCTATAAAGAGCAGCTACAAATGTTGGAAATTTGGCTGTTAACCTCATGGCATTAAGATTTTCCTCAACTTCCCCCGTAGAACTGCCGGTTTTATTGTAAATACCATTAATACTTACGGCCGTTCGTAGATGATCCATAGGATGACCTTGCCTTGGAAGGTCGTTAAGATGTCTCAAAATATCTGGATTCACCACACGGTGTGATACGAGCTCTTCATTAAATTCCTTGAGTTGTGTAGCAGTCGGTAATTTGCCTCTCCAAAGTAGAAAAAGTGTTTCCTCAAAAGAGCCATTTACTAAGTCTTTGATATCGTAACCTCTATAAACAAGTCGCCCTTGTATTCCATCAATGAAACAAATACTTGATGTACCTGCAACGATATCTTCGAGTCCCTCTTTGAATTTGTATTGCGGTATCATGAGACTCCTTAATTACACTTTGATGTCTAATTATTTATTTTAGACTAGGATTGCATCTTATTCTTGACAAGATAAAATTAAGTTACAACAGGAGGTTGAAAAATGGCCATATTGGGTCACAGTAAATTTTTTTTAGTTTTCAACCAAATTCAAGAATTGACGCCAAAGCCTATGGATCGAGGTGTCCTTTTCTTGGCCGTAGCCCTTTTGTTCACAGCCATCTTGGCACATCGCTTTTGGCGAGAGAATAGTCGTTTAAAGGCTGATATGTCAGCCACTCAAAAAGATCAAAATTTTTATTATGGTTCTTACCGGAAAGCATGGTCCAGGTTGAATACAGCCTCTTGCTTGGTTGATAGAACATCAGGTGTCGTGATTAAAGCCACTTCTGCATGGATTGAAAAAGGCCTTCCGCCAGAAGGACAAAAATTAGCGACACTTGATACTAGTTTTGATTCTTGCCTTAAGGCCCTAAAGCCTCTAGAGAATGGTACTGTGCCTGAGAGTTTGGATATTATGATTCAAGGATCCCCCTATAAAATGGAGGGTCTCGAAGAAGAAGCCTTGGGAATCGTCTTGGTTCAACCAAAACATTAGGTTTAAGGCCCTAGAAAGATTAAATTAAGTAGAAGCACTCTATGCGTCTGAGGTTCCGTGGATACTCCCCATTCATCTAATCAGCTTCGTCAAGTTCGAGAAGAAAAATTAAAGAAAATACGAGCTATTGTTGGTGAGGCATACCCTAGGAAAGCCAATACTACTCACACGCTCGTGGAATTTATTCATCAGTTTCAACCCCTGAGTGAATTAGCACTCCAGAGTGAAACGAAGGTGATTTCAATCATGGGTCGAGTGGTCTCTCTTAGAGACCAGGGTAAAACCATATTTCTTCATTTATTTGAAGGAGGAGTTAAGGTTCAAACTTATCTCCGTCAAGATGCCTTGACAGCAGATCAATGGGAATTAATGCACTTAGTAGATCTTGGAGATTTTATTTCAGTTGAAGGTACTTTGATGAGAACCAAGACTGGAGAATTAACACTTAGAGCTAGTGCCATATATTTTCTTGCTAAAGCGCTGTTGCCACTTCCTGAAAAATGGCATGGTCTTCAGGATGTTGAAATACGGTATAGACAGCGATACCTAGATCTCATTTCTGATGACAATGTCTTTAAAATTTTTGAAAAACGAAGTCTTCTTATTGCCTCTCTTCGAACTTATATGAATCAATTAGGCTACCTTGAAGTTGAAACTCCCATGATGCAAGCCATTCCAGGAGGGGCAACTGCTCGCCCCTTTACTACGCATCATAATGCTTTAGATATTCCTCTATATCTTCGTATTGCTCCCGAACTATTTCTTAAGCGATTAATTATTGGTGGTTTCTCAAAAGTTTATGAGATCAATCGAAATTTTAGAAATGAAGTACTATCAACAAGGCATAATCCCGAATTCACTATGATGGAATCCTATGCCGCTGGTCAGGATCTTCGCGACATGATGGATCTTCTTGAAGGCCTTATTTGCTTTTTGGCTCAAGAGGTCATGGGTGGATTGAGCCTTCCGTGGGGTGAAATCTTGATTGATTATGGAAAACCCTTTCGCCGGCTCACCATGCGCGATTCACTAATTTCGATTGGAAAACTTCAAGATCGCGATGTAGATAGTTATGATTTTATGAAGAAATACTCTACGTCTATCGGTGCTACAAACGTCGATCAAAAATCTATCGGACTTTTACAATTCTATGCTTTTGAACACTTAGTTGAAAGTCGCCTCATTCAGCCCACTTTTATAACTGATTATCCAATAGAAGTCAGTCCTCTAACCAAGCTTGTTTCAGGGAGTACTTCAATCGTTGATCGATTTGAACTTTACATTGGCGGGATGGAACTTTCAAATGCCTATTCAGAACTTAATGACCCAGTTGATCAAAAAAAGCGACTTGAATATCAAACCCGAGAAAGAGAGAGTGGCAATGAAGAGGCAATGCAACTCGACGATGAGTTTTTAACGGCTATGGAACATGGAATGCCACCTGCGGGAGGACAGGGTCTTGGAATCGATCGTTTGATTATGTTGCTTACTAATCAGATCAGTATTCGTGACGTCATTTTATTTCCTCTCATGCGCCCCATAAAATCTACAAATAATAATGAAGAGACTATCTAATTTATGTCAGTTCCCTTGCTTGATTTGCGTGCTCAGAATGATCTAGTTCGTCAAGAAGTTATCGAAGGTCTTCAAGATTTACTTAATCGATCCTCATTCATCTTGGGTTCGCATGTTGCGGAGTTTGAAAAAGAAGTTTCAGTCTACGCTCATACTAACTATGCTGTAGGCGTTTCAAGTGGCACCGATGCACAGCTTCTTGCTCTTATGGCTTTAGGTGTAGGGCCGGGTGATGAAGTCATTATTCCGACTTTCACTTTTTTCTCAACTGCTGGCGTAGTTGCCCGTTTAGGGGCAACGCCTATCTTTACCGATATTGATCCTTTGACTTTTAATATGGACTCTTCGAGTCTTGAAAGTTGTATATCTCCGAAAACCAAAGCTATTATGCCTGTCCATCTCTTTGGACAGTTAGCTAACATGCCAGAAATTATGAAAATTGCCAATACACTCAAAATTCCTGTTGTTGAAGACGCATGCCAAAGTATGGGAGCTAGAGGCTGGGGCAGAGAAGCTGGAGAGTGGGGATGCATGAGCTCTTTTAGCTTTTACCCAACTAAAAATTTAGGTGCTTTTGGTGATGCTGGTCTTACAACTATTCTTGATGATGAATCGCTCTATAAAAAAGTTAAGCGACTTCGAGTACATGGTATGGAACCTATTTATGTTCACCATGAAGTTGGAATCAATGGTCGACTTGATGAATTCCAAGCCATGATCCTGAGAGCAAAATTGAAATATCTTGAGTCCTGGCACGAGGGACGTATTAAAAATGCATCTTGGTATCTTGCTCGGTTGTCTAATCTAGATTCAGACCGTGTTGCCCTCCCTTCTTTTTCAATACCCAATGGAAGACACATCTATAATCAGTTCACCTTAAGAATTAAACAAGGAAAAAGGGATGCTTTCAGAGCTTATCTAAATGAACACCAGATTGGGAATGCTGTTTACTATCCTATTTCTCTTCACCAACAACCCTGCTTTGAATATCTAGGCAACAAGAAGGGGCAGTTTATTCATTCTGAACTTGCGGCCAGTGAAGTGGTTAGTATTCCGGTATATCCCGAGATGAGCCTCCAGCAATTGGAAGAGGTCGCAGTTATTATTGAGTCCTTTTTCCAATGAGTTTTTTGCGGTAGAATATACATTCGAGTCTAACCTCATGAGGAACAGAGAGATCTTCTCTTTGACGGTCTACTGACTGTCTAACCACATTGGAACAACGCCTAAGCGCTGACTCTCACCTGTTAGGAGTGTATTTATGGAAATTTTATTAATTGAGAACCTAATCAGTCTCGGAAGCCGGGGAGATATTGTTAAGGTCAAACCAGGGTATGCACGTAATTATTTATTACCCAATAAGATTGGTATTCCTGTCACTGCCGGCAATAAAAGACAAATAGAATTAGAGAAGGAAAAAGCACAAAAAATTCGTGCAACCGAAGTTCTCGAAGCCGAGCAACTCAAAATCAAGTTATCTGGCACTAAAGTTACAGTTTCTAAAAAAGTTGGTGAAAACGGCCATTTATTCGGAAGAGTGACTAACGTAGAAGTATCCTCATTACTTCTTGAAAAAGGTTTTAAAGTTGATAAGCATCAAATCAATGCAGGGCGTATCAAGGATTTAGGTATCCACACTGTCGAGGTCAAAATTTACTCGGGTATATCTGCTTCAATTGAAGTAGAGGTAGTCCCTCTTCAAGAAAATGATAAAGCTTAACTAGTCATTGGAGTTTCTTATGACAAAAGTACTCAGTTCGACCATAGGAATGGCAGAACTTGCCTCACGTTTAGCAGAAGAACAGGATATTTCAAAGGTCAAAGCAAGAATCATACTGGATCGTATCCGAGATAAGATGATTGCTGAATTAACCGAAGGATGTAGAGTTAATCTTTTCGGACTCGGTATTCTTGAAGTACGAGATACGAAACCTAAAATAGGACGGAATCCCAAAACGGGCCAGCAGATTGCCATCCCGGCCCGAAAAAAAGTCGTTTTCAAAGCCTCAAAGCATCTTAAAGAATCTATTTAATACCCGAAAGGTTAAATTTCATGCCAGAGTCCTTGAAAATAAAAGAGCCTATAAACGAACCCGTTAAAAATTATGAACCAGGTAGTATTGAGCGTAAATTGCTGCAGACTACATTGGTATCTATGTCTAATCAGCCGATCGACATGCCGTTATGGATTAACGGTAAGGCTGTTCAAACTGGCAAGATGGGACAAGCGATCATGCCTCATCGTCATAAACATGTGTTAGGGCAATATCATCAAGCGGGTACTCAAGAAGTTCAATCAGCTATCGATTCAGCTTTGAAAAGTCATTACGAGTGGTCCTCTTGGCCGTGGGAAAAACGAGCACAGGTTTTTTTAAATGCCGCTGATCTTCTAGCTGGTCCATGGCGTGATCGCATTAACGCGTCAACTATATTGGGACAAAGTAAAACAGTTCATCAAGCAGAGATTGATGCATCATGTGAATTAATTGATTTCTTTCGTTTTAATGTACATTTTTATGAAAAAGCCTTACAACTACAACCCATATCTACATCCGAAGTCAATAATCGATTAGATCATAGGCCCCTCGAAGGTTTTATTTTTGCAGTCTCCCCCTTTAATTTCACATCTATTGCTGCAAATCTTTCATGCGCTCCAGCTCTTTGTGGAAATACGGTTGTTTGGAAACCGGCAAGTACCTCAACTCTGAGTGCTCATTACTTAATGCAACTGCTCACGGAGGCAGGACTGCCTGACGGTGTAATCAATTTAGTTTATGGGTCAGGTTCGCATATTGGATCCCAGATACTTCAACAACGTAATTTAGGGGGGATTCACTTTACAGGATCTACATCTGTATTTCAGAATATGTGGAAAACCGTAGGAGATCGAATTCATCAGTACCGTGATTACCCGAGGCTAGTAGGGGAAACCGGCGGAAAAGACTTCGTTTTAGCTCACCCTTCAGCCGATCCTAAAGCTTTGATCACAGCGTTGGTTCGAGGTTCTTTTGAGTATCAAGGTCAAAAATGTTCAGCTTCTAGTCGCGCTTATATTCCACAAAGTGTCTGGTCAAAAATAGAAACAGAATTAATTGATCAGGTTGAATCTATCAAAGTTGGTGATGTCTCTGATTTTACTAATTTTATGGGAGCTGTGATCGATGCTCCAAGTTTTGCATCCCACAAGAAAGCCATCGAAGAAGCTAGAAATGTTGTAGGGACACGTATTCTAACTGGTGGTACATATGATGATCGAGAGGGTTATTTTATTCGTCCTACGATTATACAAACCGATAATCCAAACTATACAACGATGTGTGAAGAACTTTTTGGCCCTATTCTCACTATTTATGTTTATCCGGATGCAAAATGGTTAGATATGTTCTCAATCGTTGATCAATCCACTCACTATGCACTAACCGGAGCTGTTTTTGCGCAAGATCGAGCTGCGCTTGAAGAAGCTATGAAAGCCCTCCGTTATAGTGCAGGTAATTTTTATGTGAACGATAAGCCAACAGGAGCTATGGTCGGACAACAGCCTTTTGGCGGAGCCCGTGCTAGCGGTACTAACGATAAAGGCGGGTCTATGTTGAATTTACTTCGATGGATTAGCCCTCGGACCATCAAAGAAACTTATCAACCTCCCACAGACTATAGGTATCCTTATATGGGTAAAGACTAATCAATCCAAACAAAATACAACTTAAGGTCTCTTATGAGCAACAAAAAATCAGCCCCATTATTCCCCCTGCGAAAAGGCATACATACCCGCCAGGCGCACGTCTCTTTGCCTCCAGGAACGTTTGAGGAAGAGCATGGTCGCCAAGGGTTTTATGGAAAAGTGTCCCATCTCTATCGACAACATCCCCCTACTAGTTGGACAGAAATCGATGGACCCCTCAGACCGAGAAGCTACAACCTTAATCATTTTATTAATGCGCAAGTCAATTCTAAAGATCTCACAAGCGCACTAAATGCGTCGGCTTTTGGAAGTCAAGAGGTCACATTCAAGCCCATTTGTTTTTTAAGAAATAATGATGTTGCTTTACATTTAGTAAGTCCCAAATCTATGCCCTTCTTTTATCGGAATGCAGATGGTGATGATCTTTTTTATATCCATCAAGGTTCAGGGCTTTTAGAAACTGACTTTGGTAACTTGAACTATGTTTTAGGTGATTATATCTATATACCTCGAGGAACAACTTATCGGTACATCCCTGATGCAGGGGATCAAATGTATCTTTTAATAGAAGGTTTCAGTGAGATAAATATTCCAGACCGAGGAATACTGGGACCCAATGCTCTTTTTGATCCTGCAATGATTGATACGCCTGAAATTGCAGTTTATCAAGACACCCCTGGTGTTTATCAGGTTCATATTAAGCGCGAAAATCAAATTACTAAGGTTACCTATCCCTTTCACCCCCTAGATGCCGTAGGCTGGAAAGGGGATTTAACAGTGATGAAAATTAATGTGAAAGATATTCGTCCGGTAACAAGTCATCGCTATCATCTACCTCCAAGTATTCACACTACTTTCCTAGCAACGCATTTTGTAGTTTGTACTTTTTTACCTAGACCATTTGAAGAAGATGAAGATGCAATGCGAGTTCCATTCTTCCATCGCAATATTGATTACGATGAGGTCATATTTTATAGCCAAGGTGATTTCTTCAGTCGAGATGGTATTGGTGCAGGAATGGTCACTTGGCACCCTACCGGTATTCACCATGGTCCCCATCCCAAAGCTATCCCGCTATCACGAAAAAAAGATCGGACTAATGAAGTAGCTGTAATGGTAGATGCTCTTCATTATTTACATCCAACACCAGCAGCTATTGCTGTTGAAACCCTTAATTATTGGGCTTCATGGAAATAGGCTAGAAAATATTCCACCCGAATTCATTGGCATGACGATGAGCCAATCTTCTTTCGCCCTCTGTTGCGAAAGATCGATCCCAGGTACGAAGTACCGGTTCCATAATCTGCTTGAACAGAGGAGGAAATAACGTAAGGAAGATCATCGTTAAGTAGCCATAGGGAAGAGTGGGTACGTTCTCAAGGAATCTAAGTTTATAGAAAGGCTTGCTTCCTTCGATGTGATGATCTGAGTGTCGAGCCAAATTATAAGTAACACTATTCGTTAAATTAACCCATGTGTTCCATGAATGATGAGATTCGATAGGCGTTTTAGGGAGACGGGTCAACCCATAGTGCTGAATATAGTTAGTCATTTCTAACATTGATTTTGCAATGATTGCGGTAATCAAGAACAGACCAACTGCTCGTTCTTGACCCACTAGATAAGCCAAGCAAAGAATGGAACCCACCATGAGATAAGCTCTAAATAGTTGATTGCTTAAGGACCAAAAAAGAAGGTGTTTTCGTTCACAGCGAGCTTTTTCGATATGCCAAGCACCTTGTAGTTGTCCCAAAGAACTCCGAAGAATGAATCCATAAACTGTTTCGCCCCGTCTCGCAGTGGCTGGGTCTGCTTCAGTTGCAACATGAGCATGGTGGCCTACAACATGTTCAATTGAAAAGGCGGCATCGGCGGCAAAGGCTGTTAGCCAACGACCAGTGGCCATAGAAAATCTATTCTTAACTCGATGAGAGAGTTCGTGGCCTACTCCTAAAGACATATTTGCATTAATAAGACCTAAGTTGAATACGAAGACTACCCACTGAGCTGTTGTCATGGATTGCTTTACCTGGATGAGATCAAATCCAAAAAGACGATAGATGAGATAGCCAAAATGGAATGGATCTTGATCGACAGGCGTTACTAGCCACCAAGCCGTTAAGTGAAGAAGTACAAGCATGGGAAGCGTAAAATGCAGCAGAAAATTAAGAACACCTTTTCCTCTATAGGCTTCATTTGATTCATCATGACCGAGCGTATTTTCAAATAAAATCAAGCCAAAAGGGTTTAGAAGTAATACGAGCCACAGATAGGCCCCCCCATGGCAAAAACTAATCCATGTTGCGAACGCGAGAAGCGTAAGAGATGTATAACGAATTGGAGAGGATTTAAACATAAATTATTTACCTTTATAAAGTTGAATCCAATACCAAGCGTCATCAAACCGATTATGACGAATGGATTCACAGATAATTTCTTCCATCTTGCCAGAGGAAACAGTGGCATCTTGGGGCGAACGTAAATCTTGAAAAGATGGAATGTGGTCAGAATTTGCGAGACGCCCCAGGTCGTTAGCTGTTAAAAAAAATGCCTTTCTTATCTGGCTAGGTAGCGCGTCATAACCGATTGGTTTTCCAGCAGGCTTAGAAACCTTAAATAAGGCATCTCCATGAGCACGAGTATAAAAAGAACCGCCATTACGGCCGATATGGTCAAGGCGCTCTGGATCCGGAAGACCATTTAGGAGACAATTCTCAGCGATATGGAAACATATAACTTCGCCAATAATCATTAGTCCAGATCCAGGACCGGCACCAAGTTCAATAATTTGATTCAATTTGCATTCCATTTGAAAAGGACTTTCCTTAATTAAAGCCGGTCGTATAAATTTTGCTTTCTCCGGTGTGAATCCAGATTTTACAAATTCATCAATAGTTGATGGATAGTCTGCCGAACTAATATTCATTTGTTCTGTCATAGCATAACTAACTGTTGCTACTACGAACTGTTCAGTGGCTTTGACATTATGATAGGTATCCTTGAGACTTCCGTCACGACCTCGTCGGTTTGGCGCAAAGGCAATTGTTGGAGGATTACTTCCGAAAGCATTAAAAAAAGAGAAGGGTGCAAGATTTCGATCACCTTCACTATTAACTGTGCTCACAAGAGCAATAGGTCGCGGCGTGATACCTCCACATAGCCAAGCATTAGTCTCTATTGGATTCAGATCCTTGGCTTCAACAGTCTTCATTCGGTTATTCATCTAGTTTCCCGACTCGCCAGAGGGAGTTTGGTGGGAGAGATCCCCCAACGATCCTCCCAAAAGAGACGGAGATACTCCTTGAAGCCGCTCTTCCTGCAGAACCACTACGTTGGATAACGACCCTAGACCTTCAATTTCCATCCGAACCTGATCTCCAGGCTGAAGCCATAGGTTATCCGTTACCCCAGAGCCATTAAGTTCCAAAAGGCAACCCGTCCCTACGGTTCCAGATCCGATAATCTCTCCGGGTACCAAGTGAATACCGTAAGAGGTTCTTTGAAGGATTTGAGCAAAGGTCCAATGCATTGAGTTAGCATTACCCTCCGAGAGATTTTTATCATTCACGAAAGCCTTCATGGTTGCATCAAGCACATGACCACCCGGTGTCGATCGAATTTTAAGCTCATCCTTCGTGACTAGCCAGGGACCCAAACTTGTTGCAAAGTCTTTACCTTTAGCGGGACCTAGCGAGAGCTTCATTTCTTCCATTTGCAGATAACGTGCGCTCCAATCATTCATAATCATGTATCCAAATATGGCATCATCACACTCTTCAAGCGTAGCATTCCACAAAGCCTTTCCAAGAACAACCGCAACCTCTAGTTCGTAATCCAATTTGGCAAGATGATGTTGTTGAACCATAACGTTACCAGGCCCGGTTACCGCTAGGTGATTGGTGAAATACGTCACAGGAAACTGATCAAACTCAGGAATCATTTCTAAGCCACGATTTTTTCGCGCTGTGGCTACGTGTTGACGAAAAGCGTAGGCATCTCTCACTGAGATAGGGTTGGTTATAGGACTCAATATTTGAACATCAGACAGATTGAATATACTTAATTCAGGAGGACTCAAGAGAGCTTTTTTAAGGTGAGGTAAATATTGTTCCTGTTGTTGTATGAGTTCGAGCATCGTGAGTGGAATCGATTCTGGAAGTTTAGAAAAATCAACCCCTTGATTCGAACTGATCAAAGCTCCGATTCGAGTTTCACTTTTGTGTCTAAAACTAATGAGCTTCATATGAAATCCCTATTACTTTTAGTCTAGCCAACGTCATTCGATCTCTAGATACAAAAAAAGGTGCCAAGTGGCACCTTTTTTTGTCGAAGACACCTAGTTTACCAACTGAAACGCGCTCCAAATTGGAACTGACGTCTAAAGTCGTAGCTTTGGACAATGGGTTGACCAAAGGTTGAAGCAACAGCAGCCACATTTTGAACTCGTGTGACCGTATAGTGATTTGTCGCATTGAAAACATCAACCATAAGTTCAAGTTTTTGTTTACCCTTGAGGGCAAAGCTCTTCGAGACGCGAAAATCAATATTATGGCTACTTGGTAGATACTCAGAATTACGACCTACGCCTACTGGTCGGTCTCCTGCGCCACCATCACCATTGTTATTGAGATCGGCCCCAGCAAAAATATTATAGGGTCGGCCGGTATACATTTTACTGATCATTGAAAATGTCCATGAATCCACGCTGTAAATCATGGTGAGATTCAATCGATGACGTTGATCCTGATTGGATGGCCCTTGTTCTCCAGCTGTATCAAAGCCATTGTTGACATAGTAGTCAGTCAACCAATCAATATAGTTATCCATTGTGCGGCTGAAAGTGTAGTTCGCATTGACGGCGAAGTTTGACTGCGGGCGCCAATTTGCGGTCACGGTAGCTGCGTTGTATGAACTCGTTCCAGAGGAATCATATAGAAAAATAGGGCCAAAGCGCGCATCGGGACGACGGACATATGGATTTGTTGCTGAGTTTGCTGCAGCAAAATTTGCATATGGATTAAGAACAGTTGGATTGATATCACGGGTCTGAAGGAATCCATCACCAGTTGAGTGAATTAAATCAAAAGTCAACAAGAGTGTGTCAGAGTATTTGTATTCTGCACCTAAAGTGCTCTGAATACTTCGTGACATTTGAATCTTTCCAGGAAGGAGCAGTGAATTGGATATTCCTGCTGCGGGGTTAGCTGTGGGTTCAACTTGGAATCGTCGATTGGTATTACCGAGTGCATTGCTCCACAATGCAAAAGCGGGAATTCCCTGAAGGACGATGCTACGCATATCGGTACCATTCGAAAGCGAAAGGGCGCCCATGGGACCCATTTGTGTTCTACCCGAAAATACTCCATAACCACCATATAACCGAAGGTCGGAGTCTACCTGCCAACTGAATGAGGTTCTTGGAGAAACCCTAGCGCTGTTGGGGTAAGGATAGGATTTAAATAACTTGTCATATGGGTATTGTTGAAATGCTGGAGCAATTCTTATTGGACCAACATTAACTCCCAAAGACGTGGTGTGGTCGGGTGTTGCAAGTGCGGTGTACGCAGCAGGAATTTGTCCTGTATTCCTAGAAAGGAAATTTCCGTTATCTTCTCGGTCATAACGAAGACCAAGCTTTAGGGTAAAGTCTTTGGTTATTGCCCAATCATCCTGAATGAATGTACTTACATAGGTTTGTGTGGCGTCAGATTTGAATCTGCCGAAATTTTGTAAATACACGAGAGGCGCATTGTTGATGAAAGCGGTGAGTCCATTTGTATAAGGGATTCCCGTGGCAGCAGGAAAACCACCAAATCTATAAACACCTTCAAATTGAAGAGGTAAGACACCTCTTACATTGGTAGTGATGATATCCGCACCAATTTTATAAGAATGGTCTTTTGTGAAAAAGGAAAATGTGTCAGAAATTTGACGCGATTTCTCTGTTCTCAACTGGGGTAAAAATCTTTGTGTTCCAAACTGGGCAAAACCTGCGATGGAAATCCAAGGAGTACCCGTTGTGTTCAAGCTAGTTAAATTGTGGTCACGCATCGAATCCATGTAACGCAATTCGTTTACCCAAGTATTAGATGTCCATTGATGATTGATACTAAAAGTATCGTCTGTAATCTCTCTCGCGCCACCAGAACTTCGGTCAATTTGACCACCAAAGTCAAGTTGTCTTCCATTGAATTCCTCAGTGTGTGAGTAGCGAACACTTAAGCGTTGGTTTGGTGTAATGATGTAGTCAAGTTTAATTAAGTTAGAGGTAGATTCTTCTTTGAATGGCGTCAGGCCTGGTGAAACGCTATAGCCCTTAGAGTTAATAGCTGAAACAATGGTCTGATTCGTTGCTGGGTCTTGACTGAAGGCAACGTTGATGGCGTCTTTTTTGCCTAGCGATTCAACTGATATGAAATAGAACAATTGATCTTTAATGATTGGGCCACTAACGCTGAATCCATATTGATCTTGAGTTTGCGATGAGGGCAGGTTAGCAATTGGTGTCTTGGAATCAAAACGAGCACGTCGTCCAAAATAGAAAGCAGATCCCTGATAATCATTACCACCACTCTTGGTGATCACATTGAGAGTTCCACCCGCGGCACGACCATATTCTGCACTGAATCCATTAGTAACGATCTGAAATTCCTGAATTGAATCTTGACCGAAAGTAGTTCGCGTTGAACCTACGGCCGCATCGTTATTGTCCATTCCATCAACCATGATGTTATTGGATCTTGGATTAATACCGGCGAAGGATAGGCCCGAATCAGTTGCGGCGCCACCTTTTCGGCTCTCAGGGCCATTGGCTTCCGTGACACCTGGAGTCGTTAAACTAAAAGCTGTGAAATCTCTTCGATTAATAGGAAGATTCATAATCGCATCATTGGTTATGACAGTTGAAACTTGAGTTCTTGAAGGATCTACTACATTCCCTAGACCAGTAACCTCAACTGTTGCCGAGAGATTTTCTTTATTTAGAGTGACGTCAAAATTTAAAGTAGTGGCCAAACGTAGGGTGAGATTTCCGTATTTTTTTGGAGAATATCCGTCTGCTTCAACTAGTAGGGAATAAGATCCCGGGCTAATCAAACGAAAAGTGTAATTACCATCCTCATCAGAAACAGTGGTTCTCGTGAGATTGGTCGTCTCCGAGATAAGGCGGATCGTTGATTTAGAAACAGGCGCACCGTTTTGCCCCCTGACGGCTCCCTTCAGGTCCGAGGTTGTGACGGACGAACTTTGGCCAACAAGGGTTAAGGAAAAGACGCTTAAGGCGGCTAAATAGATCGGGGTATTTTTAAGGTTCTTCATATCATTCCTTTGCTTAGGGTTAGAAAGCGACGTTAGAGGAAAAAGACAGTAAATTCTTTGGCAACAAAGAATGCCATAGTTCTGATGCTTTAAGCATTAATTAACATCTTCCCTAGAGTTAGGCCAAATGGCCATACAAAGTATGGCCTAATCTTAGGATAGATAGTTTAAGTCCAATATATACAATTTTTACAAATATAACAAAAGAATGATAACGCTCAAAAACCAAGCTATCTAAATTGTAAAATAACCTCAAATACCTCCAGGACTCCGACGGTAACTGTAGACGAAAGGCCAGGACTGTATGAAGAACTCCAAAACAAACCCCATTTTATTGACCGATAGTTTATCGGTACCAATGTTATAGGTCTGCTCAGTAGTTATACATCCTCTTATGAATTATTATGAATCTTTGAGCCCCATTTCACAAAGGAAACCAACGTGATCGCCCTTTTAATTTCAATACTTGTCCTAATCACCATCGGCTGTAGTAATCCCATAAGCTCTTCCCTGAAAAAAAGTAAAAATTCTAATGCGAACACTTTGCTTGCTACATTTCTAACTAAAAATGCAACCATTGAAAAAGAAAAGAAGATCGTCCAACAGGAGAAAGAAAAAACCCTCACTACTCCTCAAGAACCCACTATGAGTAAAAGCAATCTAGTTGTTCAAGAGGAAATCTTAGTTGCTGTCAATGACCACATCATCACTCGTAAATCATTTCAGCAAGCCTTTGAACAACAAAATGCTTCTTTATATCGACAATTTTCGGGGAAAGCACTTGATGAAAAGCTATCTGAAGCTCGAGCGAAAACCCTACAAGGACTCATTGATTCTTTTCTCATAGAAGATAAAGCTAGCGAGATGAATCTTTCAATTCCTGATGACTATATAAACTCTAGTATCGAGCAGATCAAAAAAGAAAATAAATTTGATTCTGATGAGGAATTTGAAAGAGTTTTAAAGGCCAATATGGGCATCGGATTAACTGAGTTTAGGAAAAATCAAAAACGCCTCATATTGGAACAACAGGTTCTCGGGAGAGAGGTTTACTCCAAGATAGCTGTTACTGAAAATGAAGTACGTGCCTATTATGAAAAAAACAAAGATGAATATCGGTTACCCGAAAGATTTCGTATAAGAGAATTAGTTATCCCGAAAGGTGTTACTGCGGAAGAAAAAACTAAAACTGAAAAAATTTTACTGGAAATTAGGAAGCAAATTGAAGAAAAAAAGAATTTTGAGTCCTTGGTCCGTATCTATTCCACTGCTCCGACTAAAGATCTTGGGGGAGATGCCGGCTGGTTTAATAAAGGTATGCTCCGTCCTTCCATTGAGGAAGCGGCCCTAGCTCTCAATCAAGGAGATGTGTCGCCTGTGGTTGAAACAGCCCGTGACTATTATTTTGTTCAATTAATAGACCGAGAGGCCTCGCCTTATCAGTCTTTTTCAGAGGTGAAAGATAAACTCATGACCAAAGTTCAAGAGCCTAAAGCTGAATCTGCTATTGAACAATTTATGAATGACCTACGTACCCGGGCTAATATTCGCTATATGATTTCTAAGGAACAATTAATAAAAGGCTAACCCTTTTCGGTTAAATTCAGTCTAGGATTACTGCATGCGTCTTGATACTTTTCTACGGAATACTGCCCTCATTCTACGAAAAGACATTATTAATTATTTATGCGAGGAAGGTTCCATACGCGTGAATGGAGTTCCTCGACGCGGCCTCTATAATCTTTCCGGAGGAGAGGTCATCGAGTTCACCTTATTTAATGATCAGTATCAAGTACGCGTCCTTGCTTTTCCAACTTTTAAAATTACCGTCAAAGAACAATGGTCTTTTATAGAAATCATAGAAAAAAGAAAAGTGCATAGTGAATTGGATTTTCTTCCAGAAACGACGCCTATGCAAACTAAAAGACCCAAGTCCCATTAATCTTTAATTAGGGATTTCAATTTTAGACTTAGCAAATTTAAGATCATCCCATACGGCTTTCCTGACTTCGGGTGTGTACATTCTCAGCACGTAGGCAGGGTGAAAAGTGGGAATTACAGGGATCGACTTATAGGACTGGACTGTACCCCTAATTTTCGTGATGCCTTCAGTAATTCCCAAGAGTTCTCTAAGGGGTGTAGCGCCAAGAGTGATGATTACCTTGGGTTGAATCAATTCGATCTGTTTATGTAAGTAACCTAAACAAGAGCGAACTTCTTCAGGCATTGGAATCCGATTATCAGGAGGACGACATTTAACAATATTCGCAATATAGACCTCAGATCGCTTGAGTCCAATTGCAATTATCATTTTTTCCAAAAGATCACCTGCACGGCCAACGAAAGGTCTTCCATGAAGATCTTCATCTCTTCCCGGTCCCTCTCCTATAAACATCATTTCAGCGTCAGGATTACCTTCTCCAAAAACTAGCTGGTTACGCGTGGTCCCTAGTACACATTTTTGACAACCGCTTATCGCCTCGGATAACTGTTGTAAATTTGTACATGCACTAATAATTTCTATGGGCGGATTCCGAGCAGGATCTGTCGGTTGCTCATATGGAAGCGAATCAACATGCTCTGATTTCTTAATTTTTTTGGGACTCACCGAGTGACTCTCTTTAGACGGGATATGTTGATTTTCGGGCCGAATCAAGGAGGTTACCCCAAGATCACGTAAAGTAGCCTTCCAGTCTTCGATTTCCTTAGTCATATAGCTAAGTTTAAGGAACTTTCATCGATTTCAGGTCATACAAGTCATAATAGGCATATTCTCAGGAAATTCCACATGAGTGACTTTAGCCCCTTTGGAACTGGCGAAGCGTTTTACGCTGCTTTTTCAGAATATTATCCAAAACTAGTGAGCTATGCGCGCCGGTTTGGAGCTATCTATCCAGAGGACATTACCCAAGAAGCATTTGTTATTCTCATGCAGCGAGAAGATAAAATTGATCATCCTATCGCTTTTTTATATGGAACAACACGGACACTTGCGTTAACCGAAAGGCGTCCTCTCAAAAATCAGAATATTTCCCTTGAATTTGTTGTTGATCAGGGCAAGGAAGGCGATGCCTATGATGCATTACTTACATCTGAAATACGAAAAGAGATACAGAAACTTCCTCCTACTTTTAGGGAAGCCATTTGGCTATTTGTAGTCGACGGACTTTCAATTCGTGAAATTGCACATATTCTAGAAATTCCAGAAGCAACAGTGAAGACTCGCATTCATCGAGCAAAAGCACAACTCAGAGATCAGCTCAATCCAGGAGGTCACCATGTCATGGTTTAAGTCTCGTTTGAAGAAAACTTCTCAAAGGATTGAATCAATCGATGACGTCCAACTACGATCAGATATAAGTCAAATGCTTGGCTTGAAAACACAACCTGATGAAGACATAACAGCCGAATCTCATCATCATGAAGAGCTCGCGCAAAGTCTTTATCTCGAAGCTCTTCGCCGCCGTCGTACGCTTCGACATCGCTCTAGCCTAAGCTGGATTCTCGCCGCCGCTTCGATTCCTATCATTTTTGCCACAGCGATATGGGGTATCTCACAGAATCAAAAAGCAAAAGCCCTAGCCCAACAAATTGAACTGAATAGACTGGAACAGCAACGTCTTGTAGATACTAATCAAAATCTTCAAAAAGCCATTCAGGATGCACAATTACAACTAGCTAAAGATTACAAACAGTATCCTGTACTGCCACTACCTGATAGAAAAAAATCAGTCAATGAACTTGATGTATTAAAAGTTAGAAACAAAAGTAATTAACCGACCTGAGGCGTATCGCGATTCCATCCTTTTTCGTTCAGAAGACGGACCCCGTGAATGCGCTTAAGTCTAAAAACCATATCCTCTTGATGTAAATGGCAAAATGCTACCAAAGTATCTTCTTCGATTGACTTGGGGCTGAGTTTTCGAAATTGGGTTCGGTGGGCAGCGGGAGGCAAATAGGTTATTTCGACAGCTAAATTATGCATGGTTGCATAGTCCAAAATACCCCGAGTTTCTTCGACGGGTTGTTGGTCTCCTGATAGATGAAGCATAGGGATTCGACGTTGGATTTGCTGAAATAAGGCAGGGTTTTCTTCTCGAATCTGCTGGAGGGATTGACGAATCATTTGGCGGATTGGATCTAAATGATGATTGAGGCCTTTCTCGTCAATAAAAGCAAGGCCCGCAAGTGACCAAAGATAAAGATCTTCTTGTGCGTCAATACTCAAAGGGAGAAAGCGCGAGGGTTTAGGAAGATAACCCGCCTCTTTGAGAAAACTATTAATATTCCCTTCACCATGGACCTCAATAAGGTTGGCTCCAATTTGTTTGAGACCAAGAGGAATAAACTCTGGCCGTACCATAATCTCATTTGCAAGCTCTGGTGTCTTGGTTTCAATAAGACGTATATTTTGCTTAATTTCTACTTCGCCGATTCGACGATCTAGATCGTTCAATAAATCATTGACCGTTGTTGGAATTTTCAAGCCTAGCGTATCGCGTATTTCACTTATCGTGACACCTAAATCAACGGCTTTTATTATTGAGTCATGTGAAAGTTTAAAGTTTGCCAATGTATCCACGGATTCTAATGACGAGATTTCGGCCAACCGAAGAAGCCGATGCGGATTTTGAAGGAGTGGTGTCAGGATTTCAAAATTTGGCTGAATCACTAGATCTTGAGAGGATTCAAACATAGCCCAATGGGCTCGGGTAGAAGCGGGATTTCTATGGATATACTCCTCAGTTAGAGCTAGACCATGTTCAGAAAGGGCAAAGTAATTGTCACTCGAATCCATATCCAATAAACCAATACGGTGTAGGAAGGGCAGGAATCTAAGCTTAATACTTTGAGCATCGAACTGCCTAAGAGTTCCTAAAAAATCTAAAAAGGGATCAATTTTGAGAATTTGCTTAGGTCGATCTAAAAGATGCCGGAGAAAAAAAAGGCGATCTTCACAAGTTGGCATTTGCCAGGCATCTAAATCATGCTCGATCAAATAAGCAAATGTGCGTTCGGCAATCCACCTTGGGGGATGAGATAAGACCGCAGGTATTAGGGTTTCAACCCTCCCTTCACGTTGCCATAGTAAGCCAAGTCGATGCAGTAAAGTAAAAAGGAGAGACGCATCTTCTTCGCCTAGGGCGCTCGGAGAAAAAAAAGTATTGTTTCGAGTGATGTGATCCAATTCTTTTTTGGCAGGTAATCCGGCTTTGAGAACCCTGACTCCATGAACACATCGTAATAAGATCACGACAAGAGCCAAGGAAAAACGGAAGGATCCACTCTGGCGCAGGAGGGTACCCGCTGGAGCCTGTAAAGACAAAGCTAAGTCATCAAAATCATCTAAAGCAGCGCGTACACGCTCGGATAGGGTCCATAGGTCTCTTGTGTGAGTCTCAATAGGCAGAATCAACCCTAGGGAAAATAAACTTGGAATAGCTGTGATAGAGGGCTGTTTTCCCTCGGCAAGGTGCTTCAAGGCGATCAACTCAGGCTCTTGAAGTGATGCTAGAACATCGGATAAGTGACGATGATCCTCAAGACGATAGATCATACTCTTGATCAAAGATCTTAATCCATCAGGTCTATCCTTCCATCGTATAGGAATAGTTATACGTCGCCTTTTACAAATTAATTCCAATTCTTCTTCTGTACAATACGAGAGTAATTGAAAATGAATCGATGCTTCACTCATGGAAATAGTACCCAAAGAATCACCCTATAGTGTCTCATTGGAATGTCAAAAAAAATATAAAAAACTGGTATATAGCCCCACGACCCACAGGTAAGAAAAAGAGAGTTTACAACCCTCTTTTTCGGCATCGATATGCTTAGGCTTAGACTTAGACTAATTGAGCGTTAACGTTCCAGCCGTTATCGTAATATTCACTGGATTAGGGATGCCTTGAACATTAATTTGAGCCCGGATGGGGGTCAAATTAACAGTGCCCACCGTGCCCGTTTGATTTGCGACCAGAGCGATTCTTGCTAGGACGGCCGATGAACCATTTATGGGAATCCCCGAAGATCCCTTTTGTGCTACTACTGCTGTGAGAGTGCTCGACGCTTGATTGGAATAAAAAATAGGAATAGAAGATCCTATATTGAATACTGTTCCATTTTGGACATACATATTATCTGAACTATTTACTTTACTAAAAACTGCCTTTGAGAAATCTGTGTTCATGGTGAATGCAATCCCTGAAACAAGCTGAGAATCTGTGGTGACAAGATCAAAAACTATTAAGTTACTAGTACTCAGCGATGAATTTTTTATCCAACGATATGTACCGCTGGTTGGATCAACATAGCTAAGAGTTTTAGTTGTACTACCCACCGTGATAGTGGCGGTCGCTGTTGCCGTGAGACCAACGCTGTTGGTGACGGTGAGGGTATAAGTCGTGGTGGCCATCGGTGTAACAGAAATAGCTACCCCCGAAAGCACCGGCGTGTTTCCTGGCGTTATAAGGCCGGTTCCGTTACTAAAAATGGCCGTGAGGGTGGTGCTCGTTCCCGGGGAGATTGTGGCTGCACCTGCCGTAAGTGACGTAGCTATGGGCGCAGGCGTTGGTGGTTGTGAGGATCCACCGCCACCGCCACCGCCTCCGCAAGCGATGATAAGAGTAGTCAAAATTCCTAAAATTCCAAAACCAAAACGATGACGCAATTGTTTCATAATGATCCTCAAGTTTATTCAGAAGCAGTGTAAGTGGGATTATTGATTTCCCACACACCTCTTCCGTAAGTAGCAATTCGAATGAAGGACTTATCCGGGGCAATATAAATATCTCGAACGGACACTAAGGGTAGACCAGCGCCATAGCGAACCCAGGTATTTCCAGAGTCTTCTGAATAGTAAATACCAAAATCAGTTCCACAGAATAACTTTGAGCCGTCTCCAGGAATATTCTTGATTACATGAACGGGTACTCCAAAGGGAAGTCCACTCGAGGCATCGCCGATAGCAGACCATGTAGTACCCCCGTTGGTAGATTTATATAATTTTGACTGAAGCGACGAACTACTCAAATTTCTCGTGGCTGACCCAATATACATGTTTTGCTCATTTGTGGTGTCTATCCATACCCATGAGTTATTTACGGCCGGATTGGCTGTTCCACCTAATTGAGTCCAGGTGGCGACATTGTTCGCCGCCCCATCAAGAACCCCAATCGTAGCGGTAATATCTGAATCTCCAACGCTTCCATCACCATTGACATCAGCCCATTTTCTAGCCGTTGCGGTCGATGACCCATGATGTTTCGCTACAACAAGTAAATCTAGCGCATCGACAAAGGCATCATTGTTTAATTCTGGAATTCGAGCTTTGTAAAAAGTACCATTACCTCCTACGATGACATGCAGGGCCTGATTAACTTCCGAGGTATGAAAGTTACGAATAGCACTATTCGTGGGATACCCTGTCATAGGTAACGCAGACCAATTCGAACCAAAATTTCCACTTTTATAAAGAACATAATTGGTTTGGGTGTATACGGAATCAGGGGCAATAGAATTACCTAAATGCATTTTAGGGTAAAAAGGTGATGTTGTACTTGATCCTGCTCCTACGATTCCTGTACCGGACGACGAGAAGCTTGACGTTCCTCCATTTACGCTCTTAAATATGCGTGTGTAATAAAGAGACCCGAGCATAAGGTTTCCATTCTCCGGATGGATCACTGAGGAAAACCCATCTCCACCGATCGTATCTTCGAATATTCCACTGTTTTGTAGAGGTCCCGTGGTGCCAATTAATCCGGTATTAGCCACCGCTTGTCTCACCCGGGTTCCGTTATCTTGAAGGCCGATGATCACTCGGTACTTGGAATCCGAGGGAGTAGTAGCATTGGTCGACCCTAAATTATAAATTTGATGGGTAGACAGACCGAAATTGCGACGATGGTCTATAAAGGTGACGTCGGCAGGAACGCTCGTCGTTCCCGCTGCAGAGGGTACAACTGCCCGAAAAGGGTCACGTAAAATTGCAAGCCCTCCATCAGTTCCAATCAGTAAAATCTGTCCATTAGATGACCAGGCCGCCGTATGGTGGTCGGCATGCATGTAGACTTTCCCTCCCCCATACCAATGAGACATCTGCTGCCAGGTCAACCCTCCGTCTTGACTACGATAGGAAGCTAAATTAGCAGCCACAAATATATTGTTTCCATTATTTGGATCAATCGCTAGGAGTTGGTTGTACCAATCTTGACCTCCGTCACCATTCCCCCCACTGTTGTGAAAGAGACCCGTAGCGCCTGAACCAGTTTGGGCTTGATAGGTAAAGCTTGATCCCCCGTTAGTACTAACGAGTAGCCCTCTTGAAATTGAACCTCCTGTCTCAAAAATTCCAACTACTTTTGAGGCCATCGCCGCTAAAGTAATTCGATATATTGAACCTGTAACACCTTGAATCGAAGATGAAGACCAAGTGAAGCCCCCATTGGTTGAGTAAAAAATGGTGCCAGCCGAACCCTCAACGCTACAAACTAAACTATTTTCATCGAGTTTTTTTATAGTCCATACTACTCCCGTAATTCCCTGTGTAGATCCGATTGGTACAAACGTTAGGGTTGAGGAAGTATTGGATGTACTTACCTTGAGACCATCATTGGTTGCCCAAAAAATACGACCATCATTCATCACAAGAATGTCATGACTTCGAGTTGCAGATCCCAAACCAGTCGCAGCAAACCAAGTTACGCCGCCATCGATCGATTTATAAAATCCTCGTCCCTCGCCATCGACGAAGTCTCCTAATCCTAGGTAAAGAGTGTTCGCATTATTGGGATCGATAGCCAAAGCTCCAACAGCTTGACTGCCATCAGAACCAATGGCGGGAAGACTATCCGTGATGGAAACCCAGGACCAACCCGTCGCGCCTGCAGTGGGGTCTGCATTTGTACATTTGAAAACTCCCCCTCCCGCGAAGGACAAATAGAGGGTCGGAGTCGTAGGCCAATTTGGGTGAGGTGTAATACGAGTCACTCGCCCAGTGTCATGGTCCGGCCAGACGGAATCAATCAAATTACCGAAAGGCCCGATGTTGGTCCACACCCCTCCGCCGAAAGAACCGATAGCACCCTCTAGAAGTGGATACGTTAAGGTAGCGGAGGATCCTGAAAACACAGGTACGGGAACTTTAGATCGATATTTACTAACTTCTTTTTCAGCAATTTTGTTTATAGCATCGAGATACTCTACAGACGAATTACCAAACCACTCCAGAGCCCACTTTTGTCTCTCTTCTGCCAAATCATGGCCTTTCAATACATTGGGACCCACTCGAGCGGGTAAATTCCTTCGCCTCTCTCCTAAACTTCCTAGTGGTTTATCTTGCGTTCCGTCTTGCGCTGATATTGTGTGATTCATAAGCACAATCATCATCACTATAAAAAATTTCTTAATGGCACTCATGCTTTTCTCCCAAGAGAACTGTAAATAATCGTTACTGTAAGAGGATAGTTTACATAAATTTATTATTTCCTCAGCAACAACTTCAACATTGGTATTTGACCACCGAGCAATATGCCTTTAGCCTTGAGGGTTAGGTACCCCCTTGACCCCCCTTCGTCCAGATAATCCCCTTATCGTCCAAAGCGACCGGACCTTATTGGTAGAAGTTGCTCATCCTGAATTTGAGCGAGTTCGAGATGAGATCTCTCGGTTTTCTGAATTGGTAAAAAGCCCGGAGCACATCCATACCTATCGTATAAGCCCTTTAAGTCTTTGGAATGCGTCAGCTTCGGGAGTTATCGAAAACACTATCATTGAAATTCTATTAATGTGGTCCAAATATGAAATACCCCAAAATATTATTCAAGAAATTAAAGACCATTCCACCCGATACGGGAAAATTAAATTAATCAAAAAAGATAATCGCTTAGCACTTGACATTGAAGATCGAGGACTATTTTGGGAAATTTCTAATCAAAAAACACTCCGAGATTTTCTTCAAGAGCCCTTTGGTGATCAAAAGGGAATTTATATACGTGAAGGATCAAGAGGTGAAATCAAGCTACAACTTATTCGACTCGGCCACCCCGTTCAAGATTTGGCAGGCTTCAAAGACGGTGAACCCCTTTCTTTTGAATTGAGATCTGAGCTCAAAGAAAATAGTAAACCATTTGCGCTTAGAAAATATCAACAGTCAGCGGCAGATGTTTTTCACGCAGGAGGTGGACCTGAAGGGGGAGCAGGGGTTCTTGTCCTTCCTTGCGGAGCTGGTAAAACGGTTATTGGAATGGCCTGTATGACCGGTCTGCAGACACACACGCTTATTTTGACAACTAATGTAACGGCTGTGAAGCAGTGGAAACAAGAATTACTTGATAAAACCACCCTGGCAGACAATCAAATCGGCCTTTATAGCGGTGAAAGCAAACAAATAGCACCTGTTACGATCGCAACTTATCAAATACTGACTTATCGTAAAGATAAAAATGGGCCCTTTGATCATTTCAAAATCTTCGAAGCTTCTAACTGGGGATTAATTATTTATGACGAAGTCCACATGCTCCCTGCTCCTATTTTTAGGGCGGTAGCTGAACTTCAAGCTCGTCGAAGGCTGGGGTTAACTGCCACGCTAGTCCGCGAAGACCACAAGGAAGAAGATGTATTTTCTCTCATTGGCCCCAAACGGGTTGATGTTCCTTGGAAAGTATTGGAGAAAGATGGATTTATTGCCACCGCACAATGTTTGGAAATCAGAATCCCTCTTCCAAGCGAAGAAAGAATGAATTATGCCGTTGCGGATCAACGACTGCGTTTTCGAATCGCTTCTGAGAATTCACTCAAGCTTAAGGTGATTCGTGAAATTCTCACGCTCCATCCTCAAGACTCCGTATTGGTTATTGGTCAATATATCGAGCAACTTAAAATGATCTCAGAGCATTTTCAAGCTCCTCTTCTCATGGGTCAAACACCCGAAAAAGAAAGAGAAAGGCTTTTTGGTCTTTTTCGAAAGGGTGAATTAAAAATTTTAATCGTCAGCAAAGTAGCCAACTTTGCAATTGACCTACCCGATGCAAGTGTTGCCATTCAAGTTTCAGGAACATTCGGTTCCAGGCAGGAAGAAGCTCAACGTTTGGGTCGTATTCTTCGGCCTAAAGATGCAGAAAATGTGAGTTACTTTTATACGTTGATTAGTCGAGACACAACCGAACAAGAGTTTGCCAGAAATCGGCAGCTTTTTTTGACGGAACAAGGGTACAAATATCATATTCAAAGTCGCCACCTCGATGGAGATGGCGGACTTGCTCCGATATCTGAAAAATAAGAGTGACCAGCGTTATTTAGACTATGAAAAAACGATGGGCAAGATTTATCAAAGGTCTGGTCAGTAAAGCAGCTCCCAGGCCAGCAAGAACATCATCCATCATAATCCCCGAAGCTCCCCCTATTTTTTGAACTCGACGAATGGGTCCCGGCTTCCATATATCAAGAATTCGAAAGAGGGTGAATGGTATGGCGCATCTTAAAAGCTGTTCTTGCCATGAGGCAAAAGGGTCCCTTGCGATTACAGACGCTAAGGGCATGAGTGCGATCCACATGCCTACCCACTCATCAACCACGATATACGAGGGGTCTTGATTATCGAATTCAGATTGAATGTTCTTGATGCTTTGTGAGCCTAACCACCATAGTAAAAGAGGACCTAAAAAAACAAAACCGGCTGTAGTTTTTCTTAAGTCCAACATAAGTCCAAGAATGAAAAAGCCCATCCATGCAACTAGAGCAGCAAAACTCCCCCAAGTTCCTGGAGCAAAAGGGAAGAAGCCTGTGCCGAATCCTGTGGCAAGCAGCCAGGATCTCCGATGACATGAGGACTCAGAATTAGAGGTGGTTTCGGTAATTTTTTTCATAAGATTCTATAGTTGACTCTAATCCACCCTCTTTGATCTCGCCAACTAAATCATAGGCATGGGCTTCAATGATTTTCACCCATTGAAAGGTTTGTGGTTTTGGATTGCCATCGACAATTAGTACGTTTCCATCGATATCTGGCGATTGACCTTCGTGCCGACCTTTGAAGACCATCGGCGTTTCTTCATGGGCTCCTTCGATGAATACCTTGAGCGTTTTCCCAATCTTGAGTTGATTTTTTGATCTTGCGATATCTTGCTGCACACTAAGAATTTTATTTTTTCTCCGAATTTTTTCTGATAAGTGGATTGGATCACCTAATGCAAAAGCCGGAGTTTCTTCTTCCTGGCTATAGGTAAAGACGCCTACGTGATCGAATTGCATGGTTGAGATGAAAGATTGAAGTTCGTCAAAGTCTGATTCTGATTCCCCAGGAAATCCAACAATAAAATTAGATCTCAGATGAATTTTGGGACAAACTTCTCTGATGTCTTGAATCAATCGACTAAAGCTTTCTGCTGATCCACCTCGAGACATTTTCTTCAGAAGACTCTGACTTGCATGTTGAAGGGGCATATCAAGGTATTTAGCACAGTTATCTGTTTCAGCAATCGCTCGAATCATCTCGTTAGATAATCGATTGGGATAAGCATAATGAATACGAAACCACTCAAGTCCCTTAACTTTTCCAAGCTCGCGAACTAAGGTAGCCAGAGCCTCAGGTTCTCCTAAATCTCGGCCATAATCAGTCGTGTCTTGGGCCACTAGGCAAATCTCTAAGACACCCTGATCTACAAGTTTTTGCGCTTCAGCAACGACGCTGTCCACAGATCGACTACGTTGGCTACCGCGAATTTTCGGAATGATACAAAAAGCGCAGCTATGATCACAACCTTCACTGATCTTTAAATAAGCCGTAGCTTTCGGAGTTGTAATCAATCGAGGGGAACGTTCATCATAAAGATAAGATGGATTGCGGTCCAACTCCCCCCATCCCGATCCTCCAATAACTTCAGCAATCTTTTCAATGTCTCTTGTCCCTAGGCAGGCATCAATTTCAGGAATATCTTTTAATAGAGTTTCTCTGTAGCGCTCTACCATACAACCGGCAACAATTAATTTTTCGCATGCCCCCTTTTTTTTCATCGAGGCCGCTTCAAAAAGAGCATCGAGACTCTCACGCTTAGCGTCTTCGATGAAACTACAAGTATTCACAACAAGAATGCGAGCTTCATCCATTTTTGAGGTGATCTGATAACCCTTAAGTCTCAAATGGCCCAGCATGACCTCGCTATCTACAAGATTTTTAGGGCAACCTAAACTAACGAATCCGACTTTCACAGAGGCTCCAATCTATTAGGCTACCTTGATCGAGGTTGAAGGATAAGCCCCTTCATTCACAAGATTTCCCGTTCTAGGTCAAACTTAATAAAGTTCTTGGAGGACTCGTTTGTCTAGTTTAGTGGTGACACGGTTTGCCCCCTCTCCGACAGGGATGTTGCATATTGGAGGCGTTCGTACAGCCCTTTTTGCATGGCTTTTTGCAAAAAAAAATTCGGGTAGATTTATCTTGCGTATTGAAGATACTGACACCGATCGCTCAACAGAAGATAATATTCGCATTATTGAAGAAGGTATGTTGTGGTCCGGGCTAGATTGGGATGAAGGTCCTGATCCTCAACATTTGGGTTCATGGTTAGGTGATCATGGTCCCTATCGTCAAATTTTACGTATGGATATTTACAAATCTAAAATTACTGAATTGTTTGATCAAGGTAAAGCATACCGGTGTCGATGTACCAAGGAATCTTTAGAAGAAAGACGTAAAGAATCTGAGCGCTCAGGGAAGCCTTTTCAATATAATCGGGGTATGGATTTTGGGCGAGGATGTAGGGATAAACACCATGATGATTCATTGCCTAGTTCCGTTCGTTTTGCTATGCCTCTCGGTGGAGATATTATTTTAGAAGATGCTATCAAAGGGATGATTAAATTTCCTTCCGACAGTTTAGACGATTGGATCATCGCACGTTGGTCGGAGCCTGGAGAAATCGGTGTCCCCACCTATAATTTCTCTGTCGTTGTGGATGATGTAGCTATGAAAGTCTCGCATGTTATTCGAGGAGATGATCATGTTGCTAATACACCGAAACAGATCCCGCTTTTTGAAGCTCTTGGCTACACGCTTCCCGTTTTTGCCCACGTACCTATGATTCTTGGTAAAGATAAGCAGAAGTTAAGTAAACGTCATGGAGCTGCAAGTATTACTGAATTCAAAGATCTAGGCTTTTTGGCTCAAGCTGTTCGTTTAACTCTTGCTAAGTTAAGTTGGACTCCAAAAATTGATGGAAAAGTAGCTGAGTCGGCAGAAGAAGAAATCCTTAGCGATGCTCAGTTAATTGATGCCTTTAATTTAGAAGATATTCAAACTAGCCCGTCTGTTTTTGATATCGATAAGCTTTATTGGATCAATCAAAAATTAATTATGAATTCTACAAATGAATTTTTGATGAAGTCACTAGAGCCTTTCATGCCATCTGTATGGCAAACGCAAGATATAGCATGGAAAAATTTAGCCGTAAGTTGTACCAAGGAGCGCTCGCGTACGCTAAAAGAAATGGCCCAGTCTTTAGCCTTTTGCTGGGAAGCGCCTCAAATTTTTGAAGAAAAATTGATCATAAAGCATCTTACAGAATCTAATCGCTCGGCTATTCGTAGCCTGAACTTACTCGAGGATTGGACCCCACAGGGTCTTCGCGATGGGCTCGATCGGATACTGTTTGAACATAAGATAGCGTTGAAAGATCTAGCTCAAGCCCTGAGGGTTGCTCTTACGGGGGGGACTATTAGCCCACCTATTCACGAGACGCTATTGCTCCTCGGAGAAGAAGAAGTTAGACGTCGATTACTTCGTTGGATTTAGTGCCTTCTCTCTAGCCATCTTTTTGTTGAAGTGGTAACTTGAAGAATTGCATTTTCTTTAATTAATAGACTTGATTTGGGAGAATCACTTCTTTGATCCTCGGTATTTTATCCCTCGCTCCTGAACTTTCATGGATGCTAATCAAAGTATTAGTATGTATCGGTTTTCTGATGTTACTAGCTCCTCCTTTGACTTGGGTCGAACGCCGCGGTAGTGCCATGATTCAAGATCGAATTGGACCGAATCGAGCAGCACTTTTTGGAAAAATAAAAATATTAGGTTTAGCACATGTCTTAGCTGATGGGCTCAAGTTCTTTTTTAAAGAAGACCTTATCCCCAAGGATGCTAATCGCGCCCTTTTTTGGATTGCACCCGCTTTAGCTTTTATACCTGCTCTTCTTGGATTTGCTGTTATTCCTGTCGGACGGAGTTTTGAATTAGAAGGTACAACTTATCATTTAAGTCTTATTGATCCAAATAATGGAATGGGCCTTTTGTATCCTTTGGCTATCGGTGGACTTGCGGTCTACGGAGTTCTGGTTGCAGCATGGAGCAGTAATAATAAATGGTCTATTTTAGGTGGAATGCGCGCGAGTGCACAAATGGTAAGTTACGAACTAGGACTAGGGCTTTCTGTAATCGCACTATTCGTTACCGTAGGAGGTTACGATCCTCATCAAGTAATTCTAGACCAGGTTCAGCACGGGTGGTATCTGTGGCGACAACCCTTGGGGTTTCTGGTTTTCTTTGTGTGTCAGTTTGCGGAAACAAATCGACTTCCCTTTGATTTTGCCGAAGGCGAATCAGAAATTGTTGCAGGTTTTCATACTGAGTTTGGTTCCATGAAATTTGGATTGATGGGCTTGGCAGAATATGTTCACATTATTGTAGCTTCAGCCCTTATTGTGACTTTATATTTGGGTGGATGGAGTATCCCTTTCAGTAGGGACGGGGATTCTTGGCCCGTTTTGGCCACAGTGGCTTCTTTCTTGGCTAAACTTTTGTTTCTGTGCTGGGTATTTGTCTGGGTTCGATGGACTCTGCCAAGATTTAGATATGACCAGTTGATGCATATTGGCTGGAAAATCATGTTCCCATTAAGTCTTATCAATCTAGTTGTAAATGCCTGGTGGCTGACGAGGTAAAAAGAGTGGCTATTTTAGTTAAAAAAGTCCAATTGTCATGGTGGGATCGCCTCTATTTTCCTGCGGTTCTAAAGGGGATGTGGGTTACGTTTGGACACTTCATTCGACAATTGCTCACCCCCACATCTAAACGATTTACAATTCAGTATCCCGAGATGAAAAAAGAAATGCCTGAGGGATACCGAGGCCTACACGAATTAAAGCAATTTGAAGATGGATCCATCAAGTGTGTAGCCTGCTTTATGTGTCAGGAAGCTTGTCCTGCCCGATGCATCACCATCGAAGCAGAAGAATTTAGCGATTTAAATTTCACTCAAGGGTATGAAGAAAAGCGTCCCAAAATATTTAAAATTGATATGTTGCGATGTATTTATTGCGGTATGTGTGAAGAGGCTTGTCCCAAAGATGCTATTTGGCTCAGAAAAGACTATGAGTTAGCCGCTTATGATCGCCTCTCTCTTAATTATGGCAAATGGGATCTTATGAATACCTATGCTGTTACGGATGGAAAGCCAGTCCAATCTGAAGATAATGAGTTACCTCCGTCGCCCCCTCGTAATTTTGTCACGATGTAACTATGTTCCTTGCCTTTGCTTTGTTGACTATTGGTTCTGCACTAGCGATGGCCTTCCAAAAGAATGTCATTGTGGCAGGCTTATTTTTAGTAGCTACTTTTATCGGAGTTGCCGGTCTTTTTATTCTGCTTTCTAACCCTGTCTCTGCCGCATTACAAATTATTGTTTATGCTGGAGCCATTCTGGTCCTTCTTCTTTTCGTTATCATGATGTTAAACGCCCACGAAGAAGAACCCGCTCAAGATGATCTTTATTTTCAACGTTATATTGCTCTAGGATTAGGAATAGTTTTGATAGGAGGAAGTATCATCCTAATCCGACAATCACAACTTCTTCAGTCGCTATCGGAACAACAAGTACATCACATAGCTCCTGTATCTCTCAATCAAATGGGAGCCGAAATGATGACAAACCATGTTATTTCTTTTGAAATAATCGGGTTACTCCTGTTGGTTTCCATGATTGGCGCCATTAGCTTAGTCAAAAAACGCCTGTGATCACCCATGCTTCTTTTCTCCAGTCCCTTTGGACGGGTGGCCTTCAGGGCTACCTTGTAGTAGGGTTTCTCTTGTTTATTATTGGACTGATGACTGTTTTACTTCGTAGATCTTTTCTTCTTCAGTTCATGGGCATTGAGCTTATGTTAAACGCCATCAATATTATTCTTTTGGCTTTTGGAAAATGGCAAGGTGGTATTCCAACAGCTTCAGTCTTTTATCTTTTCATAATTGGAGTAGCGGCTTGTGAAGCGGCTGTAGGTCTTGCACTCATTGTTGAACTGTATCGGCTTAAAAATACAACTGATGCAGATCAGCATTCTACGTTGAGTCATTGATGAATTCGGCAATTTTAATCCCCCTCATTCCTCTTTTAGGTTTTTTACTAAACGGTCTAATAGGCCATCGGTTACCTCGTTTTATTGTGAACCTCATCGCTTGTTCGACTATCGCTACATCCTTTCTATTGAGTTGCATTTGGTTTATTCGAGTTCTCGAAAGTCCTGAAAATCGTATCGATCTTTTTTTTGGCCAATGGTTTCAGGTAGGTAATCTTAATATTCCTTTGGGATTCGTTTTAGATGCGTTAAGTAGCGTCATGCTTCTAGTCATAACTGGAATCGGGCTTCTAATTCATATTTACTCCGTTGGTTACATGCACCACGAGAAAGGTACATCTCGTTACTTTGCCTACTTGAACCTCTTCGTATTCTTTATGACCCTTCTTGTCCTCAGCTCGAGTCTCCCCCTTCTTTTTGTAGGTTGGGAAGGGGTAGGTCTTTGTTCTTATCTTCTGATTGGATATTATTACCAAACCGACGAAGCGCCTCGCGCAGGGCTCAAAGCTTTCTTATATAATCGCGTCGGAGACGTCGGCGTTCTCATAGGCATGATGACCTTATTTGCAGTTTTTAAGACGCTGACTTTGAGCGATCTCTTGAAACAGATACCTCAATTGGGGGTCGAAACCCACTTTGGATTAATCACACTTGCCACTCTCATGTTGTTTATCGGTTGCACTGGGAAAAGTGCTCAAATCCCACTGTACCTATGGTTACCAGATGCCATGGCGGGTCCAACACCTGTCTCGGCCCTGATCCATGCAGCCACGATGGTCACCAGTGGCGTTTATCTTATTTGTCGATTAGCCCCTCTCTTTTCATTAACACCTATCACTCTCAACTTAATTGCATGGATCGGTGTAGCAACGGCCCTCTTTGCTGCCACCATGGCTCTTTTCCAAAGAGATATCAAGAAAGTCTTGGCCTATTCCACAGTTTCTCAACTCGGTTTTATGTTTTTAGGCCTAGGTGTTTCGGGTTTTTCCGCTGGCTTCTTCCACGTCTTTACCCATGCATGGTTTAAAGCTCTTCTCTTCCTAGGTGCAGGAAGTGTCATTCTGGCCCTGCATCATGAGCAAGATCTCTTCGAAATGGGAGGACTTCGAAAAAAATTGCCTATTACTTTCTTTACCATGCTTATCGGCGCACTCTGTTTAATGGGATTTCCGGGTACTAGTGGCTTTGCTAGTAAAGATGAAATTCTCTATTTAGCTTATTTGCACAGTCCAGCACTTTGGAGCTTTGGGGTTTTAGCGGCGCTTTGCACGGCATTTTATATTACGCGACTAATGGTCCTGGTCTTTGCGGGTAAACCACGTCATTTAGAGAGATTTTCGCACGCTCATGAAAGCCCTCAATGGATGACGGTTCCCTTGATTCTGCTGTCTCTTGGTTCCTTATTGTCTGTCGTCATAGGTTGGCCAGAATCTTTCGGAGGCCACAATACAATTGCTACTTGGCTTGCGTCTGCATTTACTTTCGGCCAAAACGTCCAACCCGAGGCTCATTCTTCAGATCATACCTTAGCCCTGCAACTAGCATTTCTATCCACCACTCTCAGTTTAATTAGCGCTGGAGTTGCTTGGAGACTTTACTCAGGTGGCTTGATTTGGGAAAAGAGATTTGAACAAAAATATTCAAGAACCTATCAAATGATACGAGAAAAATATTTCGTAGATCAAGGCGTGAAAGCTCTGATAGTTACCCCCTTTTTTGTTATGGGTAAAGTGTTTTGGAAATTAGGTGATGTCATCGTCATAGATGGAATCGGCGTTAATTTACCAGGAGCCATCACTCGACTAATTGGTGATCTTGGATCTCACCTTCAGACTGGACGATTGAGGAATTACACTCTTTTCTCGATGCTAGGCCTATTGGGTCTCTTGATTTTACTTTTTGCGGGGAGGGCGTAATGGCCTTCCTTCTCGCGGAAACAAATTTTGCTTTAACTGGCCTTATTGTTCTTCCTCTGATGGTGGGTATGTGTCTTGTATTACTACCTTGGTATCGATCAGTTAAAGCAGCTAAGTTTTTTGGACTCGGATTTTCTTTATTAATTTTTCTATATGGCCTTCTTCTTATCCTTCCCATTCGGACGATCGGTTCAATAATAGAATCTCGCTCTTGGTTTACCCTTGCAAATATTTCTGTTAACTATGTCTTAGTATTAGATGGTCTAAATCTTTGGTTAATACAACTCACCACACTTTTATTTCCTCTAGCGCTATTGGCTTCATGGAGAAATATTAAAGAAAAAGAACCTATATTTTTTGGACTCTTTCTTATTCTTGAATCAAGTATTCTTGGTGCCTTATTGGCCCAAGATCTCTTACTTTTTTATATTTTTTGGGAAGTAATGCTGATTCCAATGTTTTTTCTGATTGGAATATGGGGAGGAAGCGAGCGAAAATATGCCGCTAGTAAATTCATTCTCTATACCCTTGCAGGTAGTTTAGTTTGGCTTCTCTCCCTGATTTTTCTTGCCAATCTTGCCGGTAGCTTCAATCCCACTCTTTTATCTTTAGCCGCAAAAAACCAGTCGATTCATATCCAACAAATGCTATTTCTATCTTTTGTATTGGCTTTCGCCATTAAAGTTCCTTTATTTCCATTTCACACATGGCTTCCCGATGCGCATGTTCAGGCTCCAACGGCTGGATCAGCAATTCTAGCGGGTATCTTGCTCAAATTAGGTGGGTACGGGTTACTCCGATTTGCAATTCCTATGTTTCCCGAAATCGCCTTGAGTATGAGTCGAGCCCTTAGCATTCTTTCTGTTATTGCCATTCTTTATGGAGCCTGGGTTGCCTTTGTCCAAGAGGATATGAAAAAACTCGTGGCATATAGCTCGGTTTCCCATATGGGTTTCGTTATTCTAGGTATTTTTAGTTTTACACTCATTGGTCTTCAGGGATCTATGTTACAAATGCTCAATCATGGAGTTAGTACTAGCGCACTATTCTTTTTAGTAGGTATGATCTACGACCGTGCACACACAAGAAACATTGCAGATTTCAGTGGTATTGCCCTAAGGCTTCCAATCCTGACCACTTTGTTTTTTATTGTTGTACTGAGTAGTATAGGCCTTCCACTGACGAATGGGTTTATCGGCGAATTTCTGATTCTCAATGGCACATTCACTTCAACCCTTCAATGGGGACCTATCTTGGCCATGGTGGCCTCTCTAGGAGTTGTCCTAAGTGCCGCCTACCTGCTTTGGATGTTTAAACGTATATTCTGGGGTTCTTACGATAATCCAGCAGCTAAAGGGAATATCTATCTAGCTAAGGATCTTACATGGAGAGAAGGATTAGTTCTTTTACCACTGATCATTTTAATTTTTTGGATGGGCATTCATCCACAAACCTTCATGATTGATAGTGAACTAATTATGAAGAGTATTGTCACTCAGATAATCCCCTCAATACCTATCTCATCTGGGGTGAATCCATGACGCTTACTTATATTCAATGGTCAGCCCTCATTCCATTTCTTTTCCCTCTCGCAGGGGCTCTCGTTATTCCTTTAATGGTTCTCACTCGAACTGTCCGAAATGAAAAGATTGTCAGGTGGACGGTTTGGCTAACGAGTCTTTGGGTCCTCTACGCAGCGATTAGGGCTTTGATGCAACTATGGATGGGGGGACATCAACCAAGTTATGGACCCCTTTTGGTTGATCGATTAACGCAATTTGGCTCACTAATTGTTTTGGGTAGTGCAGCGATAACGGTTCTGCAGTTATGGGACCATCTTCATCACGAAGGATGGTTCAAGGGTGAGACCCTAGCCTTATTCTTGTTTTCAGTCACTGGCCTCATGATTTTCATGGCCACAACACATTTATTGGTTTTATTCTTGGCTCTTGAATTTTTCAGTTTGCCTCTTTATACATTGACGGGTGCTATTCGGGTTAGACGAGAGGGGGCCGAAGGAGGCCTTAAGTACTTTATTTCTGGAGCTGTAGCATCTAGTTGTATGTTACTCGGCATAGTACTTCTGTTCGGTTTAACAGGATCTTTAGATCTTATGAAGATTTCCCAATTTGCCCAACAACAAGGTTGGTCAGATTCCTTGATGCTTTTGAGCCTTGGTTTGATTCTGTTTGGTTTATTGTTCAAGATGAGTGCCGTACCTATGCATCAATGGACGCCCGATGTATATCAGGCCGCTCCCCATCCTATTTCAGGATTCATGAGTGTTGCAACCAAGACTGCCGTATTCATCGTTTTCATTCGTCTTTTTATTTGGGGTTTTCTGACAGAGTCCCAGGGACTATCTGCAACTGTTCAACATCTACTATCAATGATTGGAATTCTGACTCTCTTTTTGGGTAATCTTACCGCATTGGCGCAGACCAATATCAAGCGGATGTTGGCATTTTCCTCGATAGCTCACTCAGGTTATTTACTATTGGCTTTTGTATCTGGAACGGAGCAAAGCATACATTATATTTTTTATTATCTCGTGATCTATGGGTTCACGAATATGGGGCTTTTTGGAATTCTTACAGCCTTTGGATGGGTCGGCTCTCAAACCGATTTTGATCATGCAAGAGGACAGGGTTGGAAGAGACCCTTTCTAGGTATCATTACTCTTGTTTTACTTTTGAGTCTTGCGGGGCTTCCCCCCTTTGCAGGTTTTTATGCAAAGTATTTTATCTTTAGAGAATTAATTTCAAGTGGTCATGTATGGTTAGCCATCCTCGCCGTATTGGCTAGTTTGGTAGGTATTTATTTTTATCTTCGCCTTTCCATGGTCCTTTTTATGGAAAAACCCCTTCAGGGATTTAATTACGCCAAAGATCATCACGGGTTAAGCCCATATTTTTGGAGTAGCTTATCGGTATTGATTTGTTTCACAGCCATCGTTGCTTTGAGCATATGGCCTCAATGGACTCTAGACAATGTTGCCGTCCCTACCACTGAGCAACCATTTAGGCTCATTGAGCCTTTTATTACAGGGAATTAACCTCTATCACCCTAGTTGTGTCTGAGGAATTATGGGAAAGTTAGAGATCACCTCTTTGCTCTCAATAGAATAATTATTTTTTAGGATTCAAATGAAGATTAAAACATTAAATTGGAAAGATTTTTCCTTGAAAAAGAAAAAGATTATTGCTGGATTATTTTTGATTCTACTTGTCGGCTCAATCTACAATATCTTCAAGTCCGAAGAAATGCCCAAATGGAAAAAAGCAAAAATTGATCGCGGAGCTATTCGTCAGCGTATCACCTCAACGGGAACTCTTTCAGGTTTACTTCAAGTAAATATTGGATCTCAAATTTCGGGCATCGTCTCAAATTTATATGTAGACTTCAACACGCCTGTCAAAAAAGGTCAAAAATTAGCTGAAATTGATCCCACTATTTATGCTGCTCAGGTAAGTGATGCTGAAGCTACTGTTCAAAGAACAACACAAATCTTCAATGACAGTAAGCGCCAATTCGAAAGACAAAAAAGACTATTTGCAGCTAAATTAATTTCCGAAAAAGATTTACAGGATTCAGAGTCCGCTAAAGTTTCTGCCGAATCAAATCTTACTTCAGCAAAAGCATCACTCGTGAGAGCAAAAGTTAATCTTGATTACTGCACAATTAAATCTCCTCTCGATGGTGTAGTCGTTAGTCGTTTAGTTGATAGAGGTCAAACGGTAGCAGCTAGTTTCAACACCCCTAATATGTTTGTCATTGCTCAAGACTTGAGGCAAATGAAGCTTGAAGCCAACATTGATGAAGCAGATATCGGCCAGATCGAGGTTGATCAACAAGCCTTTTTCAGTGTTGACGCTTATCCAGATTTACAGTTCGTGGGAAGAGTTATGTTAGTCCGTATAGATCCCCGTATTCAACAGAATGTGGTTAATTACACAGTGCAAGTTGCAGTCGACAATAGTGAACTTAAGATTCGCCCGGGCATGACAGCCAATGTTACGATTTTTACGGCTAGCAAAGATTCTGCCCTTCGTGTGCCCGCCGCTGCTCTTCGCTTTAATCCAATAACCTTTTTGCCCCCAAAAGCGCAAGAGGCATACAATAAAAAATTACAGGATGAAAGAAATAAAGCTCAGGAAGAAATGAAAAAAAGGATGGCTCAGTCGCAAAATTCGACCAATCCCGCCACTCCTACGCCCCCCGGAGTTAATCAGATACCTGAGTCACTTAAGCCCAAACGTTCTTCCGAAGCCACTAGTCAACCTAAAAATAATAACGACCAAACTTCTCCAGCAGAACAACCCGCTGATACAGGCGGTGGTCAGTGGCGGAGAAATATGACTCCTGAACAAATTCAAGCCCTCAGGAATAATATGACTCCTGAGCAAATCGAAGCCTTAAGAAAGAGGCGTGAGGCTAGCGGGGGACAAGGATTTAGCCAAGGCCCTGAAGGTAGAAGAGCACCTGACGCACAGGGCTCTCCGGCTGGGGGAGCTAGACCTAAAAACAGTAAGCAAAGTAATTCTCCAGATATTAAGGATTCCAAACCCTCTAGATCTCCTTCTAATACGACGGCTCCTGTGATGGTTGGAGGCGGTGGAAGAGGATTTGCCAGTCGAAGAGACGATCGTGTTTGGATTGTCGACTCGAAAGGCGAACTAAAAAGTGTGCGAGTTAACATAGGGCTTACTGATGGCCAATTCACAGAAATAATATCTGCTGATCTCCCTGAAGGGGCTGAAGTGCTTGTTGGAATAACTGAATTACCTAAGAAGAGTGGATCAGCACCCACGACCGCTTCTCCGATGGGCGGCGGTATGGGTCGAGGTCGCTAGAATTACATAAGGTTGCGCTGTGGAATATCTTGAATTTTTAAAAATTGCACTTACCTCGATTCTGCGAAATAAAACTCGCGCTACGTTGACCATGCTCGGCATCATCATTGGTGTCGGCGCTGTAATTACGATGATTGGTATCGGCCAGGGGTCTAAAGAAGCTACGGAAGCTATTATCCGTTCAATGGGCACCAATATGATCTACGTAGTTCCCGGTTCTGCACCCAAAGGATCTTGGGGTCCCGTAGGTCAAGGTGGAGTCGAAACGTTGACTCCGGAGGATGCAGATTCCCTTCAATATGAACTTCCGAATTCTATTGCTTATTCCACTCCTTTTGTGAGAACCGCTAAACCAGCGATCTATTTATCTAACAATTGGTTAGCAGGCTCAATTCATGGCGCTAATGACCAATATTTAGATATCAAAGATTGGGCTCTTGACGGAGGTAGATATTTCAATGCCCAAGAGGTTCGTTCCATAGCAAAAGTCTGTGTCATCGGAAAAACGGTTCAAGATAATCTTTTTCCGACGGGAGAAGATCCAGTTGGCAAGACGATTCGAATTGGTACCATGCCGTTTGAAATTGTTGGCGTCTTAACACGAAAAGGCTCGGGCCCCATGGGAGATCAAGATGATGTAATTCATGCGCCCTATACAACGGTCATGAAAAAGTTAATGGGTCGCGACAAAATACAGCAAATTATAGCGTCAGCCCTCTCAGAAGACAAAGTGGATCTTGCTGAATCAGAAATCACATCGCTTCTGCGCCAACGTCATCGGCTATCCTCAAATGCTGAAAATGACTTTTCCATCAGAAAACAAAATGATTGGTTAGCTGCTTCTGCTCAACAGAGCGCTATCATCACAACACTTTTAGCCGTAGCCGCCTCTATATCTCTTGTTGTAGGTGGAATTGGAATTGGAAATATTATGTTGGTAAGTGTCACCGAGCGAACTCGAGAGATCGGTATTCGTCGAGCCATGGGAGCTACCCGACGAAGCGTTCTTTTTCAGTTCTTGATTGAAGCTTCAGTGCTCTCCTCCATGGGGGGTCTCGTTGGGGTTTTATTGTCTTTCTTGTTGATCGCTTTAATGCAGGCCCTCAACATGCAGGCCCTTGTTGTTTCATGGGCTGTATTACTCGGGATCGGATTTTCATCCATAATTGGCCTGTCGGCTGGTTTCCTTCCTGCTTTGAAAGCCGCCAATCTAGATGTGATTGATGCCCTTCGGTATGAGTGAGCCTGAGACTTCGCCTTTCGAGTCTCTTCGTTATCACCCCTATCGCTGGTTTCTAATAGGGGGATTTACCCTCTTCATTGCTACTCAAATTCAGTTGGTTGTCTTGGGTTGGCAAATTTATAGCCTGACGAAAGACCCTCTTTCGTTGGGTCTCATTGGTTTATCTGAGGCCCTACCTTTTTTGAGCCTTACTCTTTTTGGAGGGTATCTAGCTGATCGATTTGATCGAAAGAGGCTTTGTCTTATTTCGTTATTGCCTATTTTGGCCGGAAGTATTCTTTTGATGGTGACCAATTGGAGTAACTCTGTCGAACAAGTGTGGATTTTTTATGGTGCTCAGGCTCTCGGAGGTGTTGGACGCGCTTTTTTTCGACCTGCTTATCAAGCTCTTGTATCTGATCTCATTCCTAAAGAGAGTTACGTTAATGCGTCCACGATGCGAAGCAGTACTTTTCATATCGCTATGGTTATTGGGCCCGTTGTAGGAGGTTTCCTTATCCCCCTAGGCTATCGGACGGCTTATGCTTTTGTATGTCTTCTCGTTTTATTTACTCTGGCTTCGTATATGAAAATCAAACCCCTTCATCGTTTTGAAAGAAAGTCTACCGATGAAACCCGATTTTTTGATGGAGTTCGCTTTGTATTTACGGAAAAAATAGTTCTTGGCGCCCTGACTTTGGATTTATTCGCGGTTCTCTTTGGAGGAGCCATCTCTTTATTGCCAATTTTTGCTCGGGATATTTTACAGGTCGACGAAAAGGGATTTGGTCTTTTACGAAGCGCACCCGCCATTGGCTCTATTGTGATATCTCTATGGTTAGCTTTTAACCCACCAGATCGTCATATGGGACGACAGCTATTGATGTGTGTCTTTATTTTTGGCCTCGGATGGATAGCTTTTGCGCTTTCTAGTTCATTTATTATTAGTTTTGTGATTCTGATTATTTGTGGGGCGGCTGATAATGTGAGTGTGATTATGAGATCAGCTCTTATACAGCTTCAGACACCTCGACATCTCATGGGTCGGGTGGGTGCAGTTAACTCTTTCTTCATAGGAAGCAGTAATGAAATCGGTGCTTTTGAGAGCGGCCTCGCAGCGAAACTTTTAGGAACGATCCCGAGTGTGGTCTTTGGGGGAATAATGACACTGGTGACAGTCGGGGCTGTTGCTTGGAAAATCCCTGCACTGCGAAAATTGGATCGCCTAGACGACACTCAGAGCTGATTCATAATTTGGCTCGTTGGCTATCTCGCTGACCAATTCGGTATAAATGACTTTTCCCTCTTCGTCTAACACAATAATAGATCGTGCCGGTAAGTCTGTTAATTTACCTGTGATGAGACGAATTCCCAAACGATCAAGTGCATTAGGATCTCTAAATGTAGAAACAGTCATCACGTTTTCAATTTTTTCACTGGCGCAATACCGTTTTTGCGTCTGAGGTAGATCTGCACTCACGCACAAAATGACGGTATTAGGTTTGTCAGAAGCTTTTGTATTGAAGTACATGACAGATTTGCTACAGATGGAGGTATCAATACCGGGAAAGATATTTAAAATAACTTTTTTCCCTCGAAGATCTTTTAATGTCAGTTCAGAAAAATCATTCTTTATAAGTAAAATGGAAGGGCAAACGCTACCTACCTTTGGCAATTCCCCATTAGTCTGAACGGGATTACCGCCGAGCATCACTTGGGCCATAAACTCTCCTTGTAAACTTCAAGTTTCTCATGTTTGTTAAGTAAATTAAATCTACCTGGGTAGTTTGTCTAAAGCCCCTTTAACGGCTCTTGTAATTTCTCTATCCGCTTCTTCAGGACCGCGAATCTCGGATAAGGCTCCAACCGCTTTGGCTTCCCAAATGAGTTTATTAGTTTTTGCATCGTAAATTTCAATAGATACAGTTCCTTCTTCGTAGGTCTGTCTTGAAACTGTTGAGGTATTCAATCCGATTCCATAGTGAGGATACCAACCCCAACCCCCCGAAGATATTCGCGTTCTATATTCCACAGGAACTTCTTTGTATCTAGCATATTGTTTGACAAGAAATTGAGCTTCTGAGGGCGATACCTTTTGATAACCCAGTGCGATAAGTTCTTTTTCTAAAATTAATCCAATTCGCCTATCAATTAAAGGACGCTCGCTTCGACCAGATCTTCTATTATCTTCTAAAAGTCGCTCGCTTCGACGAGGCCTTCTGTTATTCGTAATATCTTCCGAGAATTCGCTTTGTTCTGACCAAGCCCATGTTTTAAGCGGCCCAAAATTGATAGTTGGGTCGTAATTAAATTTAATGGCTGGGCCACACGCAAGGATAAAAAGGAGAGGAAGAAGGTATCCATAATATTTTCTAAACATAAAAGCCCCTATTTCATAAGACCCTATCAGGAGCCTTCGGGTTGATCAAGAAAGAGTTGAATCGTCTGGATTAATGTATCGATTTAATATCGAGATGGCCTTCGGCCCATATTGCATGGGTTCCAGAGTAATTCCATGGAATCACTCTTCCGTTTTCGATGCGGTGTTCTGTATGGAAATGACCGACGATGAAAATTGAAGGAGAAAAAGAGCGAGCAACTTTCCCAAATGCATCTTTTGGAAATTCAATCTTATAGTTCTGATTAGTAGTCTTCAATTTAGATTCCAACCAAGATCCTAAACGCTGACCCCATCTTGCAGGTATCATTCGAAATAAAATCCATACCAAAGAAGATCGTGAGGCTAGATTCCAAAAACGGTATTGTATATCTTCTGAGTTAATAAGGTCTCCATGTTCAAAATGGAAGGATTCATCCATAAGGTAACCACCCGTTCCCTCGCCCATTAAGTCGAATCGTGGAGCTAAGTAATCAAGAAAATATTCACGATTACCCAACCAAAGACCTACCCAGGCACCTTCCTGACGACGATGATCGACCCATTCTAAAAATCCTTTTTGTGCAGACGTCTCATAATTTGGAAGGCCGATCCAAATATCAAAACAGTCCCCTAAAAATAACCAATCTACGCCGGTATATTTTTTTTGGATCTCATCTAAGTAACCTGTATCTTTTGACCAGTGTGGATCTGCAATAATGACAAGGGACCTTTTGGCGTCGTGTCGTTTGAATGAGCCTTTTGCCCAGGAATGGGTATACCAAGATCGGGACACCATTTTAAGAAGCACGGGAAGGGTCAATCCCACCAAAACACCGATAACCCGGGTGCCCCAACTAAGGTGCACCCCCATGAGGTCTAGGGGGATGAAGATCAAGGCCACCGACAAGTAGAAGTGCCTTCGGTATAAGGGTAGGGAGCGAAAGCGATGTGCCAAGACTCCGTCTATCAGAGCCGTAAGGGATGAAATGATAACTATCTGCATTATTTGCAACATTTAAAATGTATCCAGGGAAGAAAAAAGTATTTATAAAATACGAAAATTGCCCTTTTTTGTAGCGGACTTGACCCATCTTCCCACTCGAGGGCCTATCCCAACAAGGGAAAATTCTACACGTACTCATATTTTCCGCATATATATTGGCTATTTCTCCTGATAGGATTTGAATGAGGACAACCTCCAAGGAGATCATTATGGCCAATCTATCACTCCGCGAGCTATCTGACTCGCTAGCCGACGAACTCGGAGCACCTAAGTCTGCTACTTATGATGCCCTGAAGAACGTTTTTGACCACATCGCCAAAGGCGTACACAAGGGTGACCGTGTGAGCATTTTTGGTTTTGGTACCTTCACCTTGCGCCAACGCAAGGCTCGTGTGGGTCGTAATCCACAAACGGGCGAAGCCATCCAAATCAAAGCTTCTTCATCCATCGGCTTCAAAGCTGCTTCTGCTCAGAAAAAAGGCAAGAAGTAATTTCCTTCTGAATGCCTAAAAAAGGGCCTGACATATCAGGCCCTTTTTTTAATGGCATCCAAGTTCGTCATTGCATTAGTCAGTCAACAGTTGGGTTCTTTCAGTCACCTTGATAGAATTCCGATTCCACTCTCTGGGGAGTGGTCTAATGGTAGGACAACAGATTCTGATTCTGTCAGGTGAGGGTTCGAATCCTTCCTCCCCAACCAACAAAAAAATTGGTCCCATCGTCTAGCGGTTAGGACACTGCCCTCTCAAGGCGGTAACAGGGGTTCGATTCCCCTTGGGACTACCAATCTTATATTCAATTAATCCTAGCCCGCTTGGCACTTTGTCACACGCCGAGAAGCATGAAAGCCTTGAGCACTCTCATTTATTGAGTTATTGAGAATCGTTGCAACTTTAGGTTAAGTTAGCCAAAAATTATCTAAAGCTTTTGCCGAAACGGGATCTGATCTCTTATTTAGGAACAACGATTCAAGAAAAGAGGAACCAATAGGTTCAGTCAATACGACATGACTTCCAGCATAAAGAGCGTTCCAAAGTAATGCGCGTCCATTTGAAGTGGTCACATCTGGCTGAGATAGTTCAAGTTTTGTAGTATGATCCCACCCAAGTTTTTCATTTTCTCGCTGCATTCTGAGTAAAATCTGTTGGTGAGATAAACCCGGTACGGCAAAGCAGGATCCCGTGAGCTCGGCATCGCGATCATGAAACGGCCCTCGACCCTCTTCATTGTTAAAGTGTCTTCCCCCTAAGATAGAGGGACTAATCAAATCACCCTGGGAACTCCAAATGAAACCACAGGCAATAGCGGCGACTTCTGCAATCCAGATCCAAGGTTCGTAGGTGGGCCGTTGTATATCAATTTCAGCATGGTCATGAATATTATTGGCCTCGCCCCTTTCACCGGTGTAATAAAGAGTACCTATAGATTGAGAGGTAGCCATTAAGCCTAGGGCCACTCCCTCGACTCGATTTCTAAATTGACTATAGTTAAGTGTTCCCCAAGCTTTACAACTCAGAGCGGGTCGATCTTGTAATCTAGCTGCTCGTTGAACTAAAAGATGACGAAGCGTTTCCAATCTAACCCATCATTTCGGAAATGCTTCGTCCCCCATGAATTCTCATGATGGCATCGCCGAACATAGAAGCTGTCGATAATACTTTGAGGCCCTTTAGGGCAGATAGCTTATCGATCGAAATGGGAATCGTATCAGTAACAACAATTTCATCTAAATGGGCTTCATTCAGACATTCCACGGCATTGCCAGATAATACCGGATGAGTAACCCCAACTCGGACTGAGCGAGCGCCAGCCTCTCTTAACATTCGACTCGCAGCTTTGATTGAACCGCCTGTAGAGATTTCATCATCATAAATGATCGCATCCATGTCTTTTACTTCTCCAATCAAAGCAACGCTGTGTGCTTGCTCTGAATCATCTGAACGACGTTTGTCGATGATAGCCAATGGAATACCTAATCGTTTGGCAAACGTTCCAGCAAACTTTGCGGCTCCAGCATCCGTAGCAACAATGACAGAGTTAGATAAATCTTTAGTCATAAAATATTGAGCCAGTATAGGGGAGGCTAAAAGGTGATCAGCAGGTTTTCTAAAGAAGCCTAAAATTTGAGGAGCATGCAAATTCATGGTCAAGACTCGATCAGCTCCGGCTGTCTCTAAGAGGTCTGCTACCAGTCTGGCTGTGATTGAAATACGTGCCTCATCTTTCTTGTCGCTACGGGCATATGGAAAGTAGGGTAATACTGCAGTGATGCGGGCAGCAGATGCAAACTTGAGAGCATCAATGAGTATCAAAAGCTCGAGTAAATGGTCACTGACGGGGGGCGTTGTGCTCTGGACTACAAATACATCACTTTCACGTACATTTTCTTCAATTTTAATCTTAATATTCTCGTTGCTGAATCGGGTTATTTTCAATTCACCTAACGGTATTCCCATGTGTCCTGCAATTGACTTGGCAAGATTTGGGTGACTGCCTCCAGAAAAAATCTTCATTTCTCCCAGCATAATCGCCCCTTTTACTATTCTAACGGAACCCAAGGTCTATGAAAACTAAATAAGACCATTTCCTTTTATTTTATGCGTTCAATTTCAACACCAACTGATCGAAGTTTATGGTCGAGATGGGCGTAGCCTCGATCAAGATGATAAATACGTTCAATCGTAGTGGTTCCCTCGGCAGCAAGGCCTGCAATGACAAGTCCGGCTGACGCCCTCAAGTCGGAAGCCATCACGGTAGTACCTGATAGAAGAGTGGGGCCATGAATGCGTGCAGTACGACCATCCATATCGATCGAGGCTCCCAAGCGCTGAAGTTCCATCACATGTTGGAATCTGTTTTCAAAAATATTTTCAATTATCGTAGATGTTCCATCGGCCTGTGTTAGGACAGCCATAAACTGAGCTTGTAAATCAGTGGGAAAATCCGGATAAGGAGCTGTACTGATATTAATAGGCTCAAGACGATCCGATGGCGAGCGCTCTAAATGAAGGACCTTTTTTGTTACATCGTAGCGGTATTTACATCCCGATCGTTCTATTACTTCTAAGAGGGATGACACATGCTCCAATACAACCCCTTGAAGGCACAACGAGCCACCGGTAATAGCTAGAGCGCATATGAAAGTACCTACTTCAATACGATCTGGAATGATCGTGTAATGAGTCCCATGAGCTTGCCGTTGTCCTTCAATTGCAAGAGTTGAAGTGCCGAGACCCTCAATTGGTATACCCATGCTAATCAAAAGAGAAATGAGATCAGAAATCTCAGGCTCTTTTGCTGCGTTTCTTAGAATAGTTTTCCCATCTGCAAGCGCTGCAGCGAGCAAACTATTCTCTGTTGCTCCTACACTAATATATGGAAAGGTATGGTCGATACCTTTCAATCTCTTCCCCGAAGGAAGCGAGGCTTCGACATAGCCATGGTGTATATCAATTGAAGCCCCCATTTTAGACATCACCTCTAAGTGGAGATCAATCGGCCTTGCACCAATAGAACATCCTCCAGGAAATGATATCGAAGCCTTTCCAAAGCGTGTTAGAAGTGGGCCTAAAACTAAAATCGAAGCCCGCATTGTTTTTACTAATTCGTATGGAGCCTTGTATTCACTTGGTTCATTACACGTTAGGGATTGAGTAATGGAAAGTAAAGATGGGGTCGTTTCGTGAGAAACATGAGTTCCCAAGGTACCTAGAACCTTTTCCATGGTTCGTATATCTACTACTGCTGGTAAATTCCTTAGAATTAATGTTTCATCGGTGAGTAAACATGCTGCCATGCATGGTAGTGCAGCATTCTTGGCTCCGGATATTTCTATAGATCCATCTAGGTGAGATCCACCACGTATAGTGATTTTATCCACGATCAACTCGGTATGTAATACGCTGTTGGTGCCCATCGATCAAATTGATTTCTTTAATTTGCGCTGGAGCTAGAACCTGTCTTTCGAGTTGATTCACTAAATGTTTCGCTAATTCAATAGGATTTTTAATACCCAAATCTGATAAAAGTTTTCCTCGAAAAGGATCAAGAATAACATCAAGATGAGCTTCGAGTTCCCTGAAGTCCATTACGACATCGAAACTATCTAGCCCTTCTCGCTCAACTACCACTTCGACCAAGTAATCATGACCCTCCCAAGTGCCATTTGGATGAAGAAAAACTATACCTAGAGGACGCTGGACTGCCGCCTCAAACACATATTTACTAGATTTTTCTTTCATTTAAAAACCCCAAGCCATAGTTACATTATCTATCGTCCCATACGGAGGCTAAACTTATCTATTGGAGTTTGCTTAATGAAAGATATTGGAACCAATTGGTCATCCCAAAATCCTCAGCGAGAGGAACTCGAAAGAGAAGTTCTTGATTTCGACGTTCTCTATGTCGGCGGGGGTCCAGGGAATTTAATAAGTTTATGGCATTTATTGAACAAAATTGACGAGGCCAAGAAAAACGGCCAACTCATCGCACCTCTTACTATTGGTTTGATTGAAAAAGGGGATCAAATTGGCGATCATATATTTAGTGGTGCTGTACTTGATCCTCGGGCCATTGAGGAAGCTATGCCTGATTATCTTGAGCGCGGGTTTCCTTCAGAAGGATGTGTAACACAAGAGGAAGTATGGTTTTTAACTTCTGAGAGACAGGGTGTACGGTCACCAGTTGTGCCACCTTTTCTCCACAATATAGGTCATCACATTATTTCTTTATCTAAAGTTTGTCGTTGGCTAGCCTCAGAGATCGAAAAGCGATCGATCGAGGGTGTAGATGTAATGATACTCCCTGGATTTTCAGCTATGAAAGTTCTATGGGAGAAAGAATCTGCAGGCACCCTTCGCGTTAAAGGAGTCCAAACGGCCGACAAAGGAGTGGATCGAAGCGGAAATCCCAAGTCAAATTTCGAACCTGGTAACTGCCTGCATGCAAAAATTACAATTTTTGGAGAAGGCCCTCGAGGTCATCTATCGAGAGAGCTAGATGAGGTCCTTAATTTACAATCTGCCGCTATTAACCCTCAGGTCTATGAAATGGGTGTCAAAGAAATATGGGAAGTTCCGCATGGAAATATCCAAGAAGGATTTGTTTTGCATAGTACTGGCTGGCCTCTTCCAGAGGGAGAGATAGGAGGATCTTGGGTTTATGCCCTTGCTAATAATAAAGTTTCTATCGGCTATGTTGTTAGCCTTGATTCTCGTGATCCCTTCGTTGATGGCCATTCAGTTTTACAGGCCTTTAAAAATCATCCCAAGATAGCCCCTTTTCTTAAAGGAGGCAAAATGATTCAGTACGGCGGGAAAGCTCTAGCAATCGGAGGTTGGTATTCTATGCCTCAACTTTCTTTTCCCGGGGGGATGTTAGTTGGAGACGCAGCCCAAATGGTCAATGCGGCCCGACTGAAAGGGATTCATCTAGCGATGAAAGGTGGGATGTGTGCAGCCGAAACAATCGTAACTTGTCTAGTAAGCCAAGATTTCTCGCTCAATCGTCTCAATAACTACTCTGAACTTTTTATGGGCTCGTGGGCAGGGGCAGAACTCTATACCTCTAGAAATTTTCACGGAATTGTTCAACATGGATTGACCCCATCTGCCCTAGCTAAACTAAATATTGCTCTTGTGAGTAATGGTTGGGTTCCCGGCGATCCGCTCCGCATTAATACAGATGCACATCAAACAGAAACTACTGAAAAATATTACGGAAAGAAAAGCCTGAAGCATTCTGATATTCACGACCTAATCAAGACAGAAAATCTACAATTCTCAAAGTTAGATGATGTCTATGCTAGTGGAACTAACCATGACGAACATCAACCATGTCATTTAAAGATTGTTAAGGGAAATGATGTATGTGTTGAATGTTATGAAGAAAAAGGAGCACCTTGTACCGTCTTTTGTCCTGCACAGGTTTACGAAATGCATCCGGATGCCTTAGGCCATGTCCATCAAGTTGATATTGCATTTTCCAATTGCGTTCATTGTAAAACGTGTGATATCAAGTGTCCTGAAGAAAATGTTATTTGGACACCTCCAGAAGGTGGAGGCGGACCCAAATATACTTTGTGTTGAGATCTTTATGAATCCCAAAATGCTTGATATTCTTTGTTGTCCTGTTTGCCAAGGGGATGTTGTCTTGTCTGATAACGAGATTGTCTGTACAGAATGTGGACTTCGATATCCTATCGAAGATGGTATCCCTGTCATGCTTTTGGAGAGAGCCCGAAAACCTTCATGACTCCCATTGACGCAACATCACTTAAAGAGCAGATTCAGAAATTAAAGGGTCTCAAAATCATCGTCTTAGGCGATTTCATTTTAGACCATTTTATTTTTGGTACAGTCTATCGACAGTCACCTGAAGCACCAGTTCCTATATTAGATATTCAATTCGATAAATTTATGCCGGGTGGCGCTGGGAATGTCGCAGTGAATTTGAAAAAATTAGGGTGCGACCCCATTCCTTTTGGGGTTCGAGGGGTGGACGAGGCAGGTGAAATATTGGCTCAGCATCTAATAGAAGCAGACATCTCTCTTTCGGGCTTATTTCTCGATTCACATCGTCCTACCACTACTAAAACACGACTGATTGAACTGCCTAATCATCATAGGATGCGATATGACCGAGAGACTCGTGAAAATCTTAATCCTATTTTGCGCAACGATCTAGTTCGATCAATTTTAGACACACTACCTAATGTTTCAGCCGTTCTAATTTCAGATTACGCAAAAGGCGTTATAGATGAAATATTGGTGAATCTAATTCATGAGGCCTGTCAATCTCACAACATCCCATGGATTGTAGATCCAAAACCACAGCATAAGGATTTTTATCGTAATGCTAAATTATTAACTCCTAATTCGCAAGAAGCTTCAGATTTAACTGGGCTACCGTGTAATTCTGATGAAGAAGTCGAACATGCCGGTAGAAAACTTATCTCCGAACTGAACCTTGGGGGTTTACTAATTACACGCTCAAATAAGGGTATGTCACTTTTCCCTTCGCCCACAGCGGCAGTAATTCATGTACCTACGCTCGCTCGTAAAGTGATAGACGTCAGCGGAGCCGGCGATACGGTGATTTCGGTGTTCACAGCAGTTCTTGCTTCGGGGGCCTCCTGGGAAATAGCGGCTTCTCTAGCTAATTTAGCTTCAGGAATAGTTGTCTCTAAGGTTGGAACCAGCTTTGTGACGCAGGACGAACTTTATCAGGCTTTGATTAGTTAAGTTCAACTGAAAGATGAAAGAGGGTTCCCATAGGAACCCTTTCTTTCATAGGCTCAAAAGCCAAGGTGAAGGTAGTTGTTTCTTTAGATTTTACCCCTCTGATCCAAGTTCCCCCCCCGGCTACGCCCAGCAGGACACCCTCTTCATTGAAGACCGCGATCGAAAAGTAAGGATGCTTTTCTATGTTACTTGCATTGGTGACTTGGACATCAGCTTTGATCTTAACTTGTGAACTCTTCAAAAAAAATAGAGACTTCTGCTGTGTGAAACTAATGTGATTGATAATGAGGCCATCAACTTCGTTTTCAACGCGGATAATTTTGTCCCATTGAAACGGTAGTTTTGAATGCCCTAAGCTTTTTAGAGGGGAAGTCTTTTCATCAGCTGGATTTTTAAGAATGGATTCTTGTTGATCTACATTACGTATTTGAAGGGGTGCACATGAACAAGCTAAAATCATACCCAGGAAAGCACAATTTTTATATATTTGGGTAGGGTTTATGTTCATAGTTTGCCTCTCTTGAATATACCAAGCATCATAATCTCAGTCTAAAACTATGGTCTATAAAGTTCTTATGAAACAGTCCTTGGAGTATCTCTTGGGACTCTTTAGACTAGATATTCACAACAAATGATAGGTGCCATTGTGGCCTCCGGTGTGTTTTTAACGGTTGAAGGAATAGAGGGATCTGGCAAAAGTACCCAGATGCTTCTCTTGTCTGAGCGTTTGAGGCAGATGGGATTACCTTTAATTGTCTCTAAGGAGCCAGGAGGTACATCACTCGGTATACAAATTCGAAAAATTTTACTAGATCGAGATCCTAAACTAGAAACATGTTCACCCGAATCAGAACTCCTTCTTTTTTATGCAGACCGGGCGCAACACCTCAAAGAAGTTATCCGTCCTGCTCTTTCTGAAAATAAAATTGTTTTAGTTGATCGATTTGAAGATTCCAGTCGTGCCTATCAGGGTACCTTGGGTGTTTCCAAGATTCTATTGGATCAGCTTTCAGAAACTATAATTGGATCCACAAAGCCCCATCTTACTATTTTATTGGATATAGAATCGAAGTTTAGTCTACAACGCGTAGAAAGCCGAAATTTATCCTTAGGCGGTGAATTCAGTGAACGGCGTTATGACCAAGAAGCCTTGGATTTTCATCAAGAAGTCCGTCGCCGTTTTTTAGATATTGCTCATCAAGAACCACATCGAATTCATATTGTTAAAGCCCACCGCTCTCCTGATGAGGTTTTTGAAGCGGTATGGGATCGAGTATCGAAAACCCTCAAAGCTCATGGTCATCTGGTTTCCTGATGCCACCTCGTTTAATAGGCCATAGTGCGATACGTTCACAATTAGCAAAGCGATTTGAGACACAAACCTTAGCTAAAACACTCCTGTTTCAAGGTCCAGATTCAATTGGGAAAAAGCTCGTCGCTTTAGAGTTAGCACAAAAAGACCTTTGTGAAAAAAAAACAGGATGTGGTACATGCGAGGCTTGTCGTTTATATCTACAAACAAATTTTATCGATACACCCCCTCCGAATCTTCTTTTTATTGCACCTGAGGGTAAAGCGGGCCAGATTAAAGTCGAAAGTCTTAGACATGCACATAGTCTTGAGGGGGGTATTTTCGAATGGTTAGGCACTTCTCTTGGGTCTAGCCTGCACAAATTTGTCATTATTGACGATGCACATCAACTGAATAGTACTTCAGGAAATATGTTACTCAAACTCCTCGAAGAGCCACCTAAAAATGTATATTTTATTTTGATTACTCATCGACCCGAGGCCATGCTTCCAACTATCAAAAGCCGTTGTGAGCGAGTAGTACTCTCACCTTTAGGTTCTAATGAAATTGAACAAATTGCTCTATCCCAATCTTGGGATAGAGGAGAAATAATGACCATGCTTTCCCTTGCGAATGGTACTTGTCGCTATATTGATAGCGAGCGATACGATCGAGTTCATCTTCAGATGAATACCTGGCTCAAGATACTAGAGGGGAAGGGTGATCTTCGAGATATCGATAATCTTTTAGAGCAAAAGAAACAAGATGAAGATACAGCATCAAACCTTTGGTTACGAGAGTCACTTGAATTACTTTTGAGTATTGTCAACGATGTGAAGCGTATTCAGGATGATGCGGAACCTAGGTTACTTTTTTATGCTGATAGATTAAGAATTATAAGCGAGCGAGAGATACCCCTGCGACAACTTGAAGAAAAACTCTTTGATGCCTTAAGGCATGTCGACAGGAATCCTTCCGCTATTATGGTTCTTCAAGAGATCGCTTTTTTAATGCCTTAGGTAGGAAGTGGCTCTTCGTGTTTGCACTCCGGACATAACAGCACCGTAATGGGGTCTTTGCCCCTCGGTTTTCTTACCTTTTCGCCCATATAGGAATTGGAGCATTGTGGACAAGAAATAGGTCGCGGTTTATCCCATGTAATAAAGTCACATTTTGGATAGTTAGTACACCCATAAAAGATTTTGCCAAATCGACTTTTCCGAGGAGAAATATCTGATTGACACTTAGGACACTGGAAGCCCTCAAGAATTTCTCGCTTGACTGTTTTACATGTTGGATAATGCTCGCAACAGGTGAAAAGACCATAGCGTCCCCATCGTTTAACAAAATACCCATCGCCGTTAGGACATTTTTCTTCCGTACGTTCGTCCGGAGGAGCTGGAATGCCCTTTGGATCTGCCTTCACGATACCTTTGCAATCCTTGGGTCCATTAGGACAAGCCCAAAAAGGACCATATTGTCCGCGTTTAAGTATCATGGGTGTTGCACCACAAAGCGGACACTCAGGGGGGTCAATATTGGGGTCAATTTCCTCTAAGTCTCTTGTGTAGTCACATGTATGTATATCAACCGCTTCTTCTATTTTTTTCTTTTTTGTTTTTTTAGGTTTTTGATATCGCGTACATCCTAAAAACAAACCATTACGACCGATTCGTTTGATTAACTTACCGCCATGCTCTTCCCCGCACTTAGGACACGTCTCACCCGTAGGTACTCCTGCCTTTAAATCCTGCATTTTCTTACCAGCTGAATTAACTAGTTTGATAAAAGGCTTATAGAACTCGTGGAGAGTAGCCGCGTATGTTTTTTTACCTTCTTCGATTAAATCTAGATCTTCCTCGAGGTGTCGGGTGTAACCCATTTCCATAAGTTCTTGAAATCCTTCTACTAGCAGATCACCAACTACCATTCCAAGTTGCGTTGGCTTAAATGATTTTTCAATTTTGACTACGTACTCTCTCTTTTGAACAGTTTCTATAATGGCCGCATAAGTACTTGGACGACCAATACCTTCTTTTTCTAATTTCTCAATAAGGGATGCATCGTTATATCGTGCAGGAGGTTTAGTAAATTGCTGATTAACATCGGTATTAACGAGTTCAAGTATTTCGTTAGGTTGTAGATCGGGTAGCCCGATAGATTCTTCTTCTTCCTCCTCGCCTTGATTTTTAGTCGCATCTTTAATGCTTTCTGCCATAGACTCTTCTTCGTCAGCTCTGTAAACACTTAGCCATCCAGAAAATCGTTCAATTTCACCCTTAGCCTCAAAGATTACTTCTTGTTTATTGGTTAAAGTGCTCGAAGCATTGACGGTTGTAAGATCGAAACGAGAAGATTCCATTTGCGAGGCTACAGCCCGGCGCCAAATTAGTGCATAAAGTCTGAACTGTGAAGGATCTAGGTGTCCCCGGATGGACTCGGGAGTTCGATTAAAATCGGTAGGGCGTATGGATTCATGGGCATCTTGAGCATCCGATTTTCCCTTATAGATGCGCGGTTCTTTAGGGAGGAACTCCTTTCCGTATTTTTGTTCAATGAACCCTCTGGCACCTTCAATAGCTTCGGATGCCATGCGTGGAGAATCAGTTCGCATATAGGTGATCAGACCAATTGGTTCTCCTGAACCTAAGTCGACACCCTCATAAAGACGCTGAGCAGTTTGCATAGTTCGCGTTGCACCGAAACCTAATTTATTAGAAGCTTCTCGTTGAAGAGCCGCAGTAGTAAATGGAGCTGCCGGATTTCGACGCTTTTCCTTTGTGTTCAAATCTGTAATTGTATATTTAGCTTTTCTAAGTTCTAGATGAAGAATCTGAGCATCTTTTTCGTTACCAATTCTAATTTTCTGCTCCGCGTTTCCAAATTGAATCATCTGGTCGTCTATTTTTTTTAGGCGCATCCAAAAAGTCGAAGGTTTAACATTTCGCAGGGGTTTAAACTCACCTTTGAATATCCAATATTCAATGGGCTTGAAGGCTTCAATTTCTCTTTCTCTGTCCACAATTAGTCGTAAGGCAATGCTCTGGACTCGGCCTGCACTAAGACCCCGTCGGACCTTATCCCATAAAACTTTTGAGACTTTATATCCCACAAGGCGATCCAAGACACGACGTGCTCTTTGAGCATCTACAAGGTGTTGATCAACATCTCTAGGATGTTGCATAGCCACCTTAATTCCATTGGGTGTTATTTCATTAAATAAAATACGGTGAACCGGTAGATTTTTAGGAGGTTTGATAACTTCGAGTAAGTGCCAAGCTATGGCTTCTCCTTCTCGATCAGGATCTGTTGCTAGATAGATTTGATCTGCTGATTTAGAAAATTTTCTAAGTTCAGCGACATTCTTTTTTTGACGTTCGGGGATCTCATAATATTCTTCAAAATCATTTTCGACATCAATGGTCTCTCTTTTGCCCTCAGTTAATGTAATTGTTTCTTGTGGAGGAAGATCTCGAATATGACCAGCCGAAGCTAAAACTTTAAAATCTTTTCCTAGATATTTACTGATAGTTTTAGATTTAGTTGGACTTTCAACAATAACGAGTTTCACGAGGGCTTCGTCTCCACATAAGGGTTAATAGCGGATAATGAGGCATCCCCATAGGGGTCTGTCAATAGGTCTTTCGTTGACCAATCTCTTTATGGGGGGGGTCAAAACCACATGAACCCCAATGATTCATTAGGTAATTTGTTGGTTCAAAAAAAATGTATTTTGCCCAAGGAGATTGCCGCTACCTTCAACCATCGGACAGTTCAGGTAAACATAAGGGGCCACTGCCCTTTGAAATCACACTTTGCGAGTTTTGGAGTTCGCTGATAAACTAATAAATCACGAAAATCGACTTAAAACCGAGGGTTCCCATGTCTCGTCAATGCTTTGTCTGCGGAAAAAAACCACAATTTGGTAACAATGTTTCACACTCTAATAATGTGACTAAACGTCGATGGAATCCCAATCTCCAAACTGTTCGGGCTTTTGTTGACGGCGTACCCAAACGTATTTCGGTTTGTACTGCTTGTATTCAGGCAGGAAAAATTACTAAAGCGCCTAGAGGGTTAAGTCGCGTAAAAAAAACCGCTTAGTTTCTTTGGGTTTTTTCTCCAAGGGTTAGGTAAGGATCATGATTCTCGCCCTCGATTCTGCCACCGAAGTTATTTACTTAGCTGTATTCAATGATACAAAATCCTTTTGTGTGGCCATCCCGTCTGAGAAAGGGAAGCGTCATAGTGCGCTCCTAATGGCGTCCATAAATACATTATTTGAAAAGCATAATTTGGATCGTGATCAGATTCAAGGTGTGGTCTGCGGAGTGGGTCCAGGTGGATTTACTAGTTTACGAGTGGGAGTTGCCACGGCTGAGGGACTAGCCGTTGGCGGTTTACCTTCCTGGAGCTTTACTTCATTTGAACTTCGTCATGCCGCACTCAATCTTGATCAACACATTCCCCTTTGCTGGATTGCTCTTGAGGGCCAACGTGGCGATTTGTTTGTTCAACCTTGGAGCCACGAGGCCCCTCTAGCACCTGCCACATTGATGTCTATTCAGCGCTTCAAAGAAACAGTAGGACAAGATCCTTGGTGGGTACCTAACTCTGTATCCACAAATATACAGAACTTTACTAGTCCATTATCTTTGTCTGCCCAAGAGGAAGTAATAACGCTCCAAGGTTTGGTAGACATTAGTAGATTAAAAATTAAAATGACACCTCAGAAACCACTTGTACCAATTTATATTCGCGAAACGGACGCAGAGATACACTTAAGATCATCTAGAAGCAACACTTCTTCTCTAAAGTGATAGAACCATGAATCACCTAACTCCCTCAGATGCTTACCCCTCTTGGATCAGCGAACTCGAAACACATATTTTTTCTAATCCTTGGCCCCCCTTATCCGCTCAAGAAATTTTATTTATTGAAGCTCCATGGGCTTATGCTCGATGGAGCCTCAACGTGATTGCAAAAGAGGCTGAACTGTTGCGAGTTCAAACTAATCCCTCTCAGCAAAGAAAGGGGAAAGCTAAACAGCTGCTTCTATCTAGCGAACGATACTTCATGGATCTTGAAATCGAGCATTTATTATTAGAAGTCCGAGAAAGTAACACGGCAGCCCTTAAACTCTATCAAAACCTTGGCTGGTCTTTTTTTCATGAAAGAATTGCGTATTATCCAGACGGCGAAAATGCTCATCTCTATGAAAAATGGCTTTAGATCAGATAGCCTTGTTATGAGGTACTAATTTGAATTTGCAACCAAAACGTGAACCAGAACTTACTCGTCTCTATCTTGGAGCAGGACTCGTTGCTGTCATTTGGGTTATTTTTGGAATCTATAAGACACTCAGTGCTCAAGTAGGCGGTAGCCTTGATGCCCCATCGAGATGGATTTTAGTTGGCGTAGGTATCATAAATGTCATTGCGATTGCTGCACTACTCTTTATGTTGGTTCGCATTATTGCCAAGTTATATTTTGAGAGGCGGCGGGGCATTCTAGGATCAAAACTAAGATCACGATTAGTTACTACTCTTTTTGCAGTCAGTATTATTCCGAGTCTTATACTTTTCTTTGTTGGACGCAACTTTATCTCTAAAAATGTTGATCGCTGGTTTGAGCCCGAAGTTCAAAATGTGCTTTCGAGCGGAAAGAAAATCGCTGATGAACTGGAGCGTACTTACCAGAATCGTTTATCAAATGCATCTTTAGAGGTCAAAAAGACTCGGAATTTCTCTTCCCTCAAATCTAAAGACATTGGTGTGGATCTATTGGGGTCTCTCTCCAATAAAGATGGACGAGCTTGGCAACTTAAAACTGTAGATATTAAAAACGGATTGAAATCTCCATTGTGGCCCAAAACGACAGCTATAAAAAAAAGAATTATCTCTCCGGAAGGAGAGTGGATTTTTCAGAATATTGATCAAAATGGGGAACGATGGGTTATTGGGGTTCTAATTCCATTGGAAACTTACAATCGGATTCTCACCATACGTCAACGCTACCGAGAAGAGAGCGATTTGATAAGCGCACGAGAAGTGATTGAAATCCTGCCTCAACGTACTTTTACTTTATTAACTCTCCTCACGCTTTTTATTGCTGTATGGTTCGGACTCGCTCTTGCCAAATCCTTATCGGAACCTATCCGAAGTTTAGCAAAAGCAGCTCAACGGGTAGGATCTGGTGATTTAGATGTTGATTTAGCCATTACCGGTGAAGATGAATTAACATTCTTGGCACAAAGTTTTAATGCCATGACGCGTGACTTAAAAAAAAGTCAGACATCCATACAAGAACAATCTCAAAATATTGAACAACAACGTCTCTACCTAGATAAGTTATTAGATACTCTTCCAGTCGGAGTCATTAGTTGGCGCGCGTCCGGAGAGTTAGCTATTATGAATAATTCTGCTTCTCATCTGTTTGGATTGAAAATATTTCGACACGATCTTCAAAAATGGGACGCTATTAAAGATTTACCAGGCATCGATACGCTTCATCGATTAAAAGAAACCGTCAAAGAAACCGGCCGACGTCTTCAGGAAGAATTTCGTATTGGTGGAGAAGGCGAGGGCCGACTTATTCGTGCCATCTTGGAACTCCAGTCTGATGGGGGAATTCTAGCTGTTCTCGAAGATTTATCTCTCCTAGCGCAAGCAGAAAAGCGGGCTGCTTGGCAGGAAGTGGCTCGACGTATGGCGCATGAAATCAAAAATCCCCTGACTCCGATTCAACTCACAGCCCAATTGATGCTCCGAAAAAGCAGAGAGGGTCGTTTAGATATTAGTTCCGTTGAGGAAGGTTCTCAAACCATATTGTCAGAAGTCGCAAGTATCTCAAATCTTGTTGATAGTTTTTCCAAATTCGCAAGGCTTCCAACACCCGTTCTTCAAGCATGTAATCCTATTGATTTACTTCGATCTGTCTCGGCTTTATATGAACCTAATCATCCTGGGATCCAATGGTCTATTACTTCCGATCCAAGTTGTACTTTTGCTAAGTGGGATCAAGATATGATCAAACGAGCTCTCATTAATTTGATTGACAATGCGCTATCGATATTGAATGAGCATCCGCCTGTTCGAGAGTCACCAACAATTCGACTTATACTAGAGCGTACAGGATCTAAAGTCTCGTTTAAAATCGAGGATAACGGCCCTGGTGTAAGACCCGAAAATCAGGAGCAGCTCTTTGAGCCTTATTTCTCAATGAAGCGAAAGGGTACAGGACTAGGTCTTGCAATTGTTCAAAAAATCGTTGAAGATCATGGTGGAACAGCCCACTATGAAGCATTACCAAAGGGAAGTCGTTTTGTCCTTACTCTTCCTGTTTAGTGATTATCCAAAAAGATTCTTAAATTCATCTTGGCGAGCCATGACATCTCGGTGACTCAAGTCCAATTTAAGGGGTGTGACGCTGATCCATTGATCTAAGACTGCATCTGCATCGCAACCTTCTTGTCGAGAATAGGTAGGAGCGCTTTCTCCACCAATCCAATAGTAAGGTTTACCTCGAGGATCATTTCTTTGTTCGACAACATCGTGATATGCCCGATTATCTTGACCCGTTAATCGAACACCGATGGGTTTCTGTTGGGGGAAATTGATATTCCAAATAGTTTGTTGCGGTAGTGGCATTTTTTCCCACTGCTCTAAAAATTTTGTCAAGAAAGGCTTAGTATTTTTGAGATCACCTTTAGTTGTTAAAGAAAAAGCCGCCGATCGCGCTCCAAGTAGACACCCCTCAATAGCTGCTGCCACCGTACCAGAGTAGAAAACATCTTCTCCTAAATTCCAACCATAATTGATTCCACTGAGAACCCAATCTGGTTTTCTTTCCAACTTATTATAGAATGCCAAATTGACACAATCAACAGGAGTGCCATCACATGAATAACGATCGGAACCCAATTCGTTCATTCTGACTGGAACGTGGAGAGATAGGGCGCTTGATATAGCGGATCTATTCCGATCTGGAGCAATAACAACAACTCTGCCAAAGGCTGAGGCTATTGTGGCCAAAAGATCGATACCTTCAGATTGAATCCCGTCGTCATTAGTAACTAAAATAAGTCGTTCGCTCATTGTTCCTCGATTACGATAAGGTATGTTTATATATTCTCACTTAAATAGCCCTTCCATAACTCTTTCTTCATTTCTTTATTCGACCTTATGGCTAAAGAACATCCTCATTCCCCTCCAGCACTTGAATTTCAAGACGGACTTTTTCACCAAGCTATGAATTTACTCAAGCAAGCTGGATACAAAAGAACTGCTCATCGAGAAGCCTTGATCAGATTTTTTATTAAGAATCAGGGACCTTTCTCCACCGATACCGTCCAAGGAATGAATAAGAATTTAGACAAGGTCACTATCTACCGCTCCTTAGCTAAATTTGAAGAGATAAATCTCTTAAGACGAATTGACTTTGGAGATGGAATTATCCGTTACGAGTCAAATCTCCGAGATAGTGACCATCACCATCATGTGGTTTGTATTAAATGCTCTAAGGTGGAAGCAATCGAACATTGTGAGATTAACGGTATTGAGCAAATAGAAAAACAAACAGGCTTTACCTCACTGCGCCACTCTCTGGAATTTTTTGGAGTATGTCCTCAATGTCAATAATTTCTAAGGTGCACTGATGAATAATAAAACTCCTATCAATTATGAGTCTTATTTAAAGATTTCTGAATTAACAGGCCTCCAATCTCCTTTATCGCAGCCTATGTCTCATGACGAAATGCAATTTATTGTGGTTCATCAGGCTTATGAATTATGGTTTAAACTTCTTACACATGAGATCAAAGCAATGATTTCTTGTCTTGAGCAAGGAAATTTATCACAATCAATTTCTATTATGAAAAGATGTAATGAAATCACTACTGTCTTAAATCAACAGATACTAGTTATGGAAACCATGAGTCCTACATCTTTTCTTGGATTCAGAAATCTCCTTAATCCAGCCTCAGGCTTACAAAGTTATCAATTTCGATGCCTAGAGTTTATGTCTGGATTAAAAAATGAGCGCTACCTTGGACTCTATGAGGCAGGTTCTGTTGGTCATAATGCGCTGACTAAAGCTTTTCTCGAACCGACGATTTGGGATGCGTTTATGAAGTATCTCCAACTACAAAGATTTACGACTGAAGAAGAAAAAGATCAATTGGCATCGTTAAAAATAATTTATACCAACCCAAAGTGGGATTCACTTCATTTCTTTTGCGAATCTTTGATGGATTATGACGAATCTTTCAGGGTCTGGCGACATCGCCATTTTTTGATGGCGGAACGCATGATAGGTTTCAAGCCGGGCACTGGACAACAAGAGGTCAGTAAAATTAAAAATGAAGATTCTACTCCCTTACCTCCAAGCGAATCGGGGCAAGCCTTTAGAGAGGCAGGGGTTCATTATCTAAAGAGCCGAACAGAGCCCAAATACTTTCCCCTACTTTGGGAAGTCAGGATGCACTTGGTCTAGTATCATCCACTGAAGTTTTATTTTAAAAAATTTAATCTAGATTGGTCGGCGCGACAAGATTTGAACTTGCGACCCCTACCACCCCAAGGTAGTGCGCTACCAGGCTGCGCTACGCGCCGAATTTATAACTTTAAAGGTGTTGAAGAGATTCGTCAAGTAATGATAATCGGACGACTCAATTGATCGATCATTTCACGAAGAGACGCTTTTGCAACCTGAATCTGTTCTCGTCGTCTCATTTGCATCATGAGATCGCTATCTGTATCTTTATCTGTGATGACTATTGAATTCTGATCCAGTAATATTTCATTATGAGGAACAAAGATGTCAGGATCTTGAGGCAGAGTAATTTTAGAAGCTTCTCGGGCGGCCTCACGAATAGATAAACCGGAATCGATAAGTTGCCTCATCTTTTGAAAAATAGGAAGATCATCGCGGTGGTAGTATCTTAAATTCCCTTGGCTCCTTTTCGACTTGAAAGACTCTAGATTGAGTTCCCAATACCTCAGATCTTTAGGTGTAACACCAATAATTCGAGCTGCGTCACCAATTTTAAACCATAGTTGTTGCATTAATTTTCCCGATGTTCAATGCCTAATGCTTTAAGGCGTTTATATAAATTTGATCGGTCGACCCCAGCTTTTTCAGCAACTCGAGTCATATTTCCTTTTTGTAGTTGGATTTCTCTCTCCAAATATATCTTCTCAAACCAATCTCTCGCATCTTTAAGTGTGGCGAATTCAGGAAATGAGAAGGGATCAATATTATGTATTTGTCGAGAAGGAAGAGGAAGCAAATCTCGTTTATGGATTTCAGATGTACGCGACAAAATCATGGCACGTTCCATCAAATTTTTTAGTTCTCGAACGTTGCCCGGCCAATCATGCGAAGTGAGAATGCTACGCGCTTCTGGGGTTAGACTTTTGGGATTCTTCCCATAATGTTTGGCAATTTGTTTAATAAACAACTCGCACAGAGGCAGAATGTCTTCTGGTCGCTCTCGGAGTGACGGAACTCTCAGTGGGACTACAGCGAGTCGAAAATACAGATCTTCTCTAAACTGGCCCAACTTAATTAACTCGCCAAGATCTTTGTTGGTAGAAGCAATGACGCGACAATCAACTTTAAGTGATGTATCAGATCCAAGGGGGGTAATTTGTCCCTCCTGAAGAGCCCGAAGTACCTTGGCTTGAGTTCGAAGTGACATATCGCCTATTTCATCGAGGAATAGCGTTCCCCCATCGGCTTCCCTGAAGCATCCACGGGCATCTTTGAGAGCCCCAGCGAAACTTCCCCTAATATGGCCAAATAATTCACTTTCAATAAGATCATCTGAAATAGACGCACAATTAACTACAATAAAAGAGTTTAGCGAGCGAGTACTTTTTTGATGAATGAGTCGTGCAATATCCTCTTTGCCCGATCCATTCTCACCAGTGATAAGAACACGCCCATTGGAAGCTGATATTAAAGTGATATTTGATAGAAGATCCCGCATGATGGAGCTTTCAGCGATAAAAAAACGCTCTTGTTCCACAAGTAACTTGAGTTTTTTATTTTCGCGCTCTAATTTCGATTGGCGAATAGCATTATTCGATATAAGCAGTAGTCGCTCTAAATCGATCGGTTTTTCTAGAAAATCAAATGCACCATGTTTAGTTGCTTCTAAAGCAGTATTGATTGTTCCGTGACCACTAATCATAATCACAGGTAATCCGGGCTGAATCTTTTTAAGCTCTTGAAGGGTTTTCAGCCCATCAAGTCCAGGTAGCCAGACGTCCAATAACACTAGGTCAATGGCATCACCATCGGGCCCCCCGATAAGATCGATTGCTTTTTCCCCATTATCAGACCGTAGGACCTGATAGCCCTCATCTTTCAGTGCAGTACTGAGGGATTTTCTGATCCCAGGTTCGTCATCAACAAGCAGGATAGTTTTAGAGACTTGCATTGGAAAAGATTAGCGTACTCATGGATAAAGTTGTAATTATTACCATGATGCAAAGTGGTTAAAACATGGGAAAATAGTCATCTATGCTCATTGATGCTCATTGTCATTTGACGGGGACTTATCTGGCCGAGTCTCAGGTTGCTCCAACCCTTGACCGCGCTCAAGCCCAAGGGGTGACTGGATTCATTGCCGTAGGGACTAGTCTTGAAGATTCTCGCGCGGTCCTTGACTTGACTCAAAAAGGACCGAACATTCAGGCTAGTCTTGGAATTCATCCGCACGAAGCAAAAACATGGGATCAAGATACGGAGGCTGAATTAGAGTCCATGCTCTTAAATCCGTCTGTTCGATTTGTTGGTGAAACGGGTCTAGATTTTCATTATGATTTGAGCCCTCGTGATCAACAAGAAGAAGTTTTTCGATATCAAATTAGACTAGCTAAAAAAATTAACAAGCCCCTTATGATACATACGCGAGAAGCCCCAAGTGACACCCTAAGAATTTTGAAAGAAGAAGGTGCCGAAGAAGTTCGAGGTATTATTCATTGTTTTTCTGAAGATTTACATTTTGCTAAGCATGCCGTTGATCTAGGTTTCTACATCAGTTTTTCAGGAATACTAACTTTCAAAAAAGCAGACAGTATCCGTGAGGTAGCTCAATGGGTTCCCGAAGACCATATTCTAGTGGAGACGGATGCCCCTTTTCTCGCTCCGGCGCCTCACCGAGGAAAGCCCAATGAGCCGGGATTTGTTCGCTTAACAGCCGAAGCTCTTGCAGGCCTGCGAGGTCTTTCGCTTCATCAATTGGCTGATATTACAACTAAGAACCTAGGGACACTATGCGGCTGGCATCCATCGTCTTTATAACCCTTGATCTTATTTCTCAGAGTTCAAAGCCGCTTCCATGGGCAACTGCTTCCTCGAGATTTATTCTTCAAACTACAAAAATCAATCCAGTCAATTTATCTCTAGTTAAATTACCTGTCTTCACTGGAGATCGTCGTATCGAGATCCGAGATGACGGTACGCTAGAGATTATCGATCAACGAAAACAAATCATTTGGCGCGGATCTCTTCCTGGACGGCGTTCGAAAATTTGGCTTGAGGCTGGGACCCCACTATCTTTGGAGGAGTTAAAAGCCCTTCGTTTCCCAGAATCCACTTTGTATCGCAACCTGCATTACACAGATGGGGACCCGCGACTCTTCCTTAATCACCTTATTTGGTTCATTGATGATGGAGAGAATTATCTTACTTGTTTAAATCCTATTACATTGAAGATTGAATATCTGAAGTTACCTGAAGCAAGAGGATTAGAATTCTTATTTGCTCCCTCTGGAATTGTTTTAATCACTCTAGATAAACAATGGCTCATCCCATGGATAGATCTCAATGAAACTATCAGAACCTTAAATGTTCCCTATCCGAAAGATCAATTAGGTACAGCCTTTAAGCCATTTCCAAGTGGCCAAAGCCAAGGGGTTCAAAATTTACGATCTAATCCCATCGAAGACCAACCTAAAGTAAGAGTTAAATAAGAAGCCCATCCCAAAGGTGCTGTGTTCCCCCATAAACTAAGGATTCTTTTTCATTTGGTGCGTACTAATGCCGCTAGGGCCAGAGATACAAAAAATGTTTTCTAAGATTGCCCGAAGATACGACTTCGTCAATCACACCCTTTCATTGGGAATGGATTTTTATTGGTGGCGCCGTATGGCCCAGATAAGTGGTGCAGCCCCCCGTAAATTGTTTCTTGACGTTGCAGCGGGAACAGGGGATTCGTCAATTGCTATAGCACGTTTAGGAGCTGAGGTAATAAGTACAGACTTCACTCATAATATGCTTCGTTACTCAGTGACGAAAAGTTATAAAAAAAATCTACAACAGAAGATTTGGGGATTCGCTGATGCAGATGCGCAGCAACTTCCGTTTAAGTCATCTAAATTTGACGGAATCACCGTGTGCTATGGAGTTAGAAATATTGAAAATAGAGCTAAAGCCTTTAAAGAATTTCTTAGGGTACTCAAACCTCAAGGTAAATTGACTATTCTTGAATTTTCTACTCCACCTAATTTAATATTCAGAAAAATCTATGATCTATATAGTTTTTATATACTTCCACGAATAGGCTCTCTGATTGCGGGCGATCGTAATGCCTACAATTATCTTCCAGAAAGTATCAGAACCTTTCCCGATCAAGCCTCACTCGCTAACGAATTGAAAGACAGCGGATTCAAAACTATTCAATGGATTAATCTCACAGGTGGAATTGTTGCTATACATTCCGCTGTTAAGGAGTAATATCTTAATTATGAAAAAACTTAAGATTAATCTCCCTACAAATCTTCTTCAATCTGTTCTCAATGCAAAACCGGTTGACGGATCAAGCAAATCTCCTGATACATCAAAATCCTCTGACAAGAATGTAGATACAACGAAGGTCAAGATGTCTACAAAACCGACAACGAAACCTTCTAATTTAGGATTTACAAGAAGTAGCAATCGGGGCAAATAGTTAAAGAAGAGAACGACCCGTCATCTCACTAGGTTGAGCAACGCCCATAAGGGTAAGAAGTGTAGGTGCTACATCTTGAAGGGCACCCTCTTTATGTAAAGTAAGTCCCTCGGTGGAATGTGAAACAACAACTATCGGAACAGGATTCATGGTGTGGGCTGTGTGGGGGTTTCCTTCTTCATCTAGCATGGATTCACAGTTGCCATGATCAGCTGTGATCAAAAGCGCACCCTCTGCTTGAAGAGTTGCTTCAGCAATATCATGTATGCTTTGATCTAAGGTTCGGCAAGCAGATTCAGCTGCTCTTAAATTACCAGTATGACCAACCATATCTCCATTAGCCAGATTGCAGACCAACAGGCGGTAGTTCTTTGAGTTAATAGCATTGATGAGCCCCGATGTGACTTCGGGACAACTCATGGCTGGTTGCAAATCATAAGTAGCTACCTTAGGCGAGGGAATGACACAGCGATCTTCCCCTTCATAAAAACTTTCTTCACCACCATTAAAAAAATATGTAACATGAGCGTATTTTTCACTTTCCGCAGTTCTGAATTGCTTCCAACCTTTTCGGCTAATAATTTCTCCAAGAATATTGGTTAATGGTGTCTTCGGATACATTACTTTTAAATAAGGACTCAAGGCATCATCATAGGAAGTTAGTGTAATGACTTGAACTGTTGGTTGAGAACCGGTATTGAAGGATTTAAAATCTGGCATGACCAGTGCATGAGCAAGTTGCCTCATGCGGTCAGCACGAAAGTTAAAAAATAAAACTATATCCTCGTCTTCGATCGGATGAAACGACTTAAGTTTTACTGGTGAAATGAATTCATCAGTCTCACCTCGATCATAAGCCTCCTGAAGTGCTACGAGAGCCTCATCTGTATTAAATTTAGACTCACCATAAACCAGTAGTCGATAGATACTCTCCGTCCGCTCCCATCTTTTATCTCTATCCATAGCGGTATAGCGTCCACACAAAGAAGCAAGAGTAACCAGGGGTAACCGGTCTAAATGCCCCTGAAGTCGATTTAGGTACGTCTCTGCGCTTTTTTGCAGTGTGTCGCGACCATCTAAGAAAGCATGAATAGAAGTAGAAAGCCCTCTATCCTGAGCCCATTGAGCTAGGGTATATAAATGTTTTTCGTGACTGTGGACACCTCCATCGCTTAAAAGTCCAATTAGATGGAGTCGTTTATTTGAAAGTTTGAGATTTCTCTCGAGTTCGGCCAAAGATTGCCTCGTTAAAAATAAACCCGTCCGAATATCTTCATTGATTAAGGTTAAATCCTGTTTTACGATGCGACCTGCCCCTAGGTTCATGTGTCCAACCTCAGAATTTCCGAATTGACCCTTAGGAAGTCCGACAAATTCTCCAGAAGTTTGTAGTTGTCCACTCGCATATTTGGATCTCAGTTGATTGAAAAAAGGCATACCTGCTAAATATGGTGCATTATGTGCTTGAACTGCGCTATCCCCAAAGCCATCAAGAATCAAAAGCGTTACGGGTCCGTTTACCTGAAGTGATGAGCTCATTTAATATTTTTCCGATGCAGTGAAAAGTAATTGGAGAACCGCCATACGTACGGATACTCCAAATGCGACTTGTTTTAATATCAAACTTCTTGGATGATTAAAAATTTCTGAGGTCAATTCAACACCATGATTAACGGGGCCTGGATGCATGATTACAGAAGTATTTTTTGTACGAGCAAATCGCTCTGTATTCATCTGATAGAACTCGACATATTCTTTTCTAGTAGGAATGAGTGTGTTAGTTCCTCGCTCAGTTTGAATCCTCAACATAATAAAGGCATCTTGATCCGGTAAAATGTTATCTAAATCAGATGTTAGATGAGCTTCGGGCCACGTACTTTGTAGCTCTTTGGGTAGCAAAGTCGGAGGGGCAACGAGGGAGACATGGGCGCCTAATTTAGTCAGTAACCAGGCATTGGACCTCGCTACTCGAGAATTTCGAATATCGCCAACAATAGCCACACGAAGGCCTTCGATTTTGCCAAAGTGTTCGCGCAATGTGTAGGCATCAAGTAATGCTTGGGTGGGGTGCTCATGGGAGCCATCACCCGCATTAACAATCCGACAATGGAGATGACGAGATAAGAAATCGGGAACACCTGGTGCCGAATGACGAATGACCATCATGTCAGCACCCGTCGCTTCTAAATTAAGAGCCGTATCCAGAAAAGACTCACCTTTTTTTGAGGAGCTAGATTCGACATCAAAATTAACAACATGAGCCCCCAGTCTTTTTTCGGCAATCTCAAAACTTGTACGCGTTCGCGTACTATCCTCTAAGAAAAGATTAATAATGAGTCGATCATTAAGTAGATGGGAAAATTTAGGTTCATTTGAAGAATCTAGATGTTTGGCAAGATCTAGAATTTGATATATGTCTTCCCTTGTCAATGACTCAATCCCAAGCAAATTACGGTGAGGGAAGGGATTGGTGGGTATATTCATGGGGCCCTAGTTTAAAATTTTGGGAATCCGAAGGATAAATGTCATGGACACTTAATTAAAGGAAGAGAGATAAAGAAAGAGGCGCAAGAAGGCCTCTTTTGCTAATTGTATCAACAAATCTCTATGCTTATTGTCTTTCCAGCACCTTGAACCTTGGATATCCTCTCATTCTTAGCGACAATGTAAAGAGAGGTAAATTGTGACATCTTTTTTGACAGTCCAAGAACTAAGATCTCATATCGGAGAGACTGTTTCTTTGCGTGGATGGATTCGGAATATTCGAACGAGCAAAACTCGCTTTATCGAACTTCGAGATGGCTCTGGTTTTATTCAGTGTGTAGTAACAGCGCAGGATGCATCACCTCAAAGTTATGAATTAGCAGGCACCCTTACACAAGAGAGCGCACTACTCATTAAGGGTATTGTCCAATCTCATCCCAAAAGCGGTGAACCCGAACTCTTAGTACAAGACATCCAGTTAGTGGGTCCAAGCATAGACTTTCCTATTACACCCAAGGATCACGGTACTGAATTTTTGATGAATAATCGCCATCTTTGGATGCGATCCAAAAGACAATGGGCAATCTTGAAAATTCGCCACACAATCATCAAGGCTACGCGTGATTTTTTTGATCAAGAAGGCTTTACCCTTTTTGATTCCCCCATCTTGTCGCCTAGCGCTTGCGAAGGAACTAGTACGCTTTTTCAAACAGATTATTTTCATGAAGGAACAGCTTTTTTAAGTCAAAGTGGTCAACTTTATCAAGAGCCAGGTATTTTTGCTTTCGGTAAGGTATATTGTTTTGGACCTACTTTTCGAGCCGAGAAAAGCAAGACTCGTCGTCATCTCACAGAATTTTGGATGGTTGAGCCCGAGATGGCTTTTGCTCACCTCGATGATGTTTTGAAATTAGGCCAAGGCCTTGTTCAATTCATACTTCAACGTGTTCTTACTGATCGCCTCGAAGAATTAAAAATACTCGAGAGAGATATTACTCCCCTTGAACTCGCCATGAAGGAATCTTTTCGTCAAATGTCATATACCGATAGTGTTGAACAATTGAAAACACTTGGAAGTGATATTCAATGGGGACAGGACTATGGTAATGATGATGAGACACTACTAATGAATGCTCATGATCGACCTCTTTGGGTCCACCGTTTCCCCAAAACATTTAAAGCTTTTTACATGGAACAAGATCCGGATGACACACGTTTAGCATTGGGCGCTGATTTACTTGCACCCGAAGGATATGGCGAAATCATCGGTGGTGGTGAACGTGCCTCTAGCGAAGCTTATCTCTTAGAGCAGATAGCGCATCATGGATTGAACCGATCTGATTATGAATGGTACTTAGATTTGAGGCGTTTTGGATCTGTACCTCATGCAGGATTTGGGATGGGTATTGAGCGTGTAGTAGCTTGGATCTGTAAATTACCCCACGTGAGAGAAACTATTCCCTATCCAAGGATGATGGGTACCCTTAGACCTTAATTACAATTGAAGTTCGTACCCAGGTAATTTGGATATAGCTTCTCGAAGTGGTTTTTCTTGTTCAGCATTTTTAAGAGAAACCCAAAATGTATGGCTGACATATTTGCCCTTACAGACTATAGCGTAGCGATGTGAATGGTTAGCCCTAGCTCCAAGTATTTTTAAAATGAGATCTTCGATCATATCGGCTTTAAGGATTTCGGAGCGACCCATGACTTTAATCGGAATGAGCAAGGGATCATCGACCATTGTATTAATCCTCGACAGGAAGTTATATTTCTATGTTGACTTACTTCTTTGGCTTTATGGATTTCATGGTGGTGTTAGGCTTAATGAAACGGAGTTTTATGGTCTCGTCTTCTATATCGCATGAGTGGGTCTCGCCGTATTTTCTAGGGTCTTGTGATCCTAAAGAAGCGGATATCGGACTATTTGGTCTTTGTTGGGATGGAACTAGTTCTTTTAAACCCGGGTCTCGCTTCGCGGGCTCAGCAGTCAGAGAAGCATCTCAGGGAATGGAAGAGTTTTCTTTCTATCAGCAAGAATCTTTAATGGATATCAAATATACAGACTATGGTGATCTTTTTCTTCCGCCGGGACAAAAAGATCGAGTTTTGAAATCCATCGATGGTGCAGTGCGGGAAGTTATCGCAGCCGGACATTTTCCAATTGGCTTCGGCGGGGAACATCTATTAGCCTATCCTTTGATCATGTCGGCTTTTGAGAGATATCCTGATCTTGCCGTAGTTCATTTTGATGCACATGCTGATCTAAGACCTGAATTATGGGGGGACGAATTTACACATGCAACGATTCTAGGACGTGTTGCGGACAAAATTGGATATGCCAATTTGAAACAATTTGGTATACGATCTGGCTCTGTAGAGGAATGGAAATTAACTCAGAAGCACGATACTCTTCGCCCATTCACAAAAGAGTCGATTAAAGAACATCTTGATTCCCTAGGTGATCGTCCTGTCTATTTAACTTGTGATCTTGATGTTCTTGATCCTTCTATATATCCGGGCACAGGTACTCCAGAGCCCGGAGGAATCCTCTGGGATGTCCTGATCGGTGGATTGAAACAATTATCAGGACGCAGATTAGTGGGTATGGATTGTCTAGAGCTTTCTCCGCATTACGATCCATCGGGTGTTTCCGCTATTACAATGGCTAAAACCTTACGCGAGATGATTATTCTAGCAAGCCGACGTAAACGCTAAGACATTTCGCCTGATCCCATGTCCCGTAAATCTTTACCTGGTTTGAAACGAACAGATCTTCCCTTTGGGATATCTACGGATAATCCAGTTTTTATATTGCGTCCTAAGCCATTTTTTCTGGGACGAGGCTCGAAAACGCCAAAGCCTCTGATTTCAATTCTGTGACCCTCGAGTAGGGCTTGCTTCATCCGTTCGGTTAGGATATCTACAACTTGTATCGCCGTATGACGACTGCAGGGATGGATGTTCATAATCGCATTAGCAATATCGAGTTTAATCATGGTCACCTTTCGGACTGATGTAGAGTTTGAGAGTCAAAGAAATGATAATCCTAATTTGAAAAAATGCAGATGTATTTCCGCTTTTAAAATGTTCCTAAAAGTCGACTTAAGTGCTAGAATTATGGGTTCTAGCCTTTTTTAACCTAAGGCTTCGATTAAAGACCCCACGTATTCTCTTGCCCCGTCTTTTGAGAGGGCGCCCTCCTACTGTAAAGACATAGGTTTATATGGACTATATTCAAAGTATCCGCAATATCGCCATTATTGCTCACGTTGATCATGGCAAGACAACGCTTGTAGATGCTATGTTCAAGGCGACTCATACCTTCCGTGATAATCAACGCATGCAGGAACGAGCGATGGATTCTAACGATCAAGAACGAGAGCGAGGAATCACAATTCTTGCTAAAACGACAAGTGTTAAATGGAATGATTATCGTTTCAATATTGTCGATACCCCGGGACATGCTGACTTTGGGGGAGAAGTAGAACGTGTATTGAGTATGGTTGATAGCGTATTACTAGTCATCGATAGCTTTGATGGTCCAATGCCCCAAACTAAATTTGTCACACGTAAGGCACTTGCCCTAGGCTTACGTCCCATTGTCGTTATAAATAAAGTTGATCGTCCGGGCGCAAGACCTCTCTGGTCTCAGGAGCGAGTACTAGACCTTCTGATTGAACTCGATGCCAACGATGATCAATTAGATTTTCCCTGCGTTTTTGCCTCGGCTAAAAATGGTTACGCCATGATGAGTATGGACGAGAGCAGTACTGATATGAATGCACTCTTTCAGACTATTGCCGAACAATGTCCTCCTCCACAAGGATCTCCCTCAGCCAATTTGCAGATGCTAGTCACCTTAATGGATTACAACGACTTTGTTGGCCAAATTGGAATTGGGCGAGTTGTGAATGGAGAAATAGAAGTCGGACGTAATGTTTCTTTAATCAAGCAAAATGGCGATATCCAAATGCATAAAATTACTCAACTCTATGGATTCGAGGGACTAAGTAGGGTGCCTCTAGCTAAAGGACAATCCGGAGATATAGTTGCTATTGCTGGTATTGCAGATATTAGGGTTGGCGAGACAATTTCCAGTGTTGAACAGCCCGATGCATTACCCTACGTTCAAATCGATGAGCCCACTATTTCTATGATGTTCATGGTCAATAATGGACCTTTTTCTGGTCAAGATGGTAAAAATGTCCAGAGCCGAAGAATCCGAGAGCGTCTAATGAAAGAACTTCAACACAATGTCGCTCTTCGTGTAGAAGATACCGATAGTCCAGATTGTTTTAAGGTTTCAGGACGAGGTGAATTACACCTGTCTGTTTTAATTGAAAATATGCGACGAGAGGATTTTGAGCTGTGTGTTTCGAGACCAGAAGTCATCATACATACCAATCCAGATACAGGTGTAAAGGAAGAGCCCTATGAAGATTTGGTCGTAGATGTACCAGATCTCTATATGGGTATCGTGATGGAAAAACTGGGACAGCGCAAAGCTGAAATGCAGGATATGGGAAATGAGGGGGGTCGACTACGCCTACACTTCAAAATCCCAAGTCGTGGACTAATCGGTTATCGAACAGAATTTATGACCGATACTCGCGGCGAAGGAATCATGAACGCTCTTTTCAGTCATTACGGACCCTTTAAGGGAGAGCTGCCGGGTCGTAAAAATGGAGTATTAGTAGCCATGGAAACGGCTGAAGCCGTGGGGTTTGCTCTTATGAATCTTGAGGATCGCGGTGTGATTTTCTTACATCCCCAAACTAAATGTTATGAAGGAATGATCGTTGGCGAACATTCTCGAGAAAATGATCTTGTCGTAAATATTGCCAAGGGAAAAAAACTTTCTAATATGCGTGCGTCGGGTTCTGATGACGCGACTCGACTCACTCCACCACGAGAGCATACTCTTGAACAGGCCCTCGAGTACATTGCAGATGATGAATTAGTAGAAGTGACTCCACACTATATTCGAATGCGCAAACGGATTTTAGATGCCAATGAGAGAAAAAAAATAGAGAAGAAGATTTCAGAAAGTTACTAACCTCTAGAACGAGACATTATGGCCGGTCATCTTATTCTCATACCCACGCCTATTGGTAACTTAGGCGATATCACAATTCGTTCAATTGAGCTCCTTAATACAGCAGATGTTATTGCTTGTGAAGATACGCGCAGAACAGGGGCGTTACTCGATCATCTCGGGATTATTAAAAAATTAATCCGCTTTGATGATCATGCCGAGGAGTCCGTGCATCAGGAGATTCGAAATTTTCTGACCCAAGGTCTTACCGTTGCTTATTGTTCCGATGCAGGTATGCCAGGTATTAACGATCCTGGTTTTGAAATTTCGAGATTGGCTCGTGAATTATCATGCAAAATCACCGTTCTACCCGGTGCTAGTGCTGTATTAATGGGAGTCGTAGCTTCAGGTTTACCTTGCCATAAATTCTCTTTTCTTGGATATCTACCAAATAAACACACAAGTCGCCTAGAAGCATTAAAGCTTATTGCTGGAAGAGAAGAAACTACAATTGTTTTTGAGGCACCACATCGTATTCAGGAAACACTTGAAGAAATCCATGCACTCATGCCAGATCGTGAGATCGCCTTGGGCCGCGAACTTACTAAAATCCATGAAACTTGGTACCGTGGTACTCCTTCAGAAGTAATAATTACCTTGGGTAGCGAAGATCGCGGGGAGATGATTTTAGTAATTGCTGGCGCCGATAGCAAACAGGTAATACATGAAAAACATGTATCGATCCTCGGGGACACTTTACCTGAATGGGCCTTAAGGTATCTAGAGGCTGCGCGGTCAGGCGGCATGACATTACGCGAAGCCGCCAAACCACTTGCCAGGCATTTTGGAGTTACCGCGTCTGATATCTATCGTATGGCTGTAAAAAAGTAATTAAATATTCTCAAGGGGGAACGAAACAGTAAAAACAGATCCTTGGTTAAGACCTTCAGATTTTACTGTAACGGTCCCCCCATTAAGTTCTGTCAATTGTTTAACCAAGAAAAGACCAATGCCTGTTCCAGGGACACGCCGAGTCATTTCACTGCCTGATCGATAAAACTTATCAAAAATTCTTTCAAGACTTGCGATATCAATACCATATCCTTGGTCCTTGATAGTTATGATGGCAAATTTCTGATCAGACTTGAGTTGAATTTCTGTTGTTCTCGGACTATCAGAATATTTGTAGGCATTAGACAGTAGGTTATCAATGATGATACGAAATTGTTCGGGGTCTATCCGGATATAAATTTCTTTTTCTATCCTTTTGATACTACCCAAACTATTAGGTCCTATTTTTTGACACATTATTTCTATATTTGTTTCCAGCATTTCACTTAAATTGATGACTTCTCGATTTGAAGATAAATGCAAAGATTCGCCTTTAGCCACTATGAGGAGATTGTTTACCAAACTTGATAGACGGTCGATATCTTGATGGATTCTCTCTGATATCATCTGCATTTGATCTTTATTGATAGCCTTTGAAAATATAGTCTCTGTCCAAATCTGAATAGAGGCAATGGGAGTTTTCAATTCATGTGTTACAGAATCTAAAAAATTCTGTTGGCGTAATTTAAGATCTATTTCTTTATTTAACTTATTGAAAATCAAAATCAATCCAGTCATGATACCGATTGCTAATATGCCTATCTGGAGAATAGCCCTCCAAATCATTGATTTTCGCTCGCTCTCTATCGAGGCTAGTTTGGAAACATCTAGGGTGAGATAAGCATCAGGCATATCCAAGAGGGGTGGATCATCAATAGCTGTGGGGATTGGTACGATCTTTACGTCAGGAAATTTTAATAAAATATCTCTTTCTCTTTCTTTTCGACTAGGTAATTCTGACGGTAGTTTTGAAGTGATCTCTATGTTTTCCGGCACCTTCAATTTTATAACACCCGTATTTTCGTAGTATTTAAGAACCTTGGTACTGTCATAGAGCCAGGCTTCTGCTCGAATAGATCTGAGCTTTTCAATCCTGATCCTAGTCATTTCTTGTGTTTGTGAAACCTGAAGAGTTATCCACCACACTACTAGTGAAATTAAGAGAATAGACGCACTTATAAAAATGAATCGCTGTTTATCTGTCTCTTGATCTAAACTATTGACCATCAAGTATCCCTAGCAACCGCTATAGTGAGATAGTACTAGGAATTTTTGGAGAAAGAATGGCTTTGCGTAGAGAATCTTTTTTACCCTTCTCGAGACCTGTTATTGGTCAAGAAGAAATCGATGAAATTATCGATTCTATTCAAAGTGGCTGGCTAACCACAGGTCCTAAAACAGCCCGTTTCGAAGAAGATCTGGCAATTTATAATGGAGCTCCTTATGTGCGCGCTATGAATAGTGCTACCACCGCACAAGAAATATCACTTCAAATTATGGATATCAAGCGAGGCGATGAGATCATTACGAGTTCGTTAACTTGGGTAAGTACGCTCTCTACGATTGTGCTTAGAGGTGGTATTCCTGTATTAGTTGATATCGATCCACGGACACTCAATATGGATCCCTCAAAACTAGAAGCAGCCATAACTTCTAAAACTAAAGGAATCATACCCGTTCACCTGACGGGTCTTCCCTGCGACCTGGAATCTATCTGGACCTTGGCAGAGCGCCATAAACTGTGGGTTATTGAAGATGCTGCACAAGCGATGGGTGCGACCTATAAAGGAAAGAAAATCGGGTCTAATTCGCGCTCCGTCATGTCGATTTATAGTTTTCATCCGAATAAAAATCTTACTACGGGTGAAGGAGGTGCAATTGCTCTGCATGACGAAAAATATCTCAATATAATAGCTCGACTAAGATTTCATGGTATTGAGAAGGACGCATGGAAACGACAAAGTAAAGAGGGTAGTCTGCATATTGATGTTATTGAACCCGCCCGTAAAGCTAATTTTATGGATCTTCAAGCTGCCATTGGAATTCATCAATTGACCAAACTAGACCAATTTAATCGCCGCCGTGGAGATCTTTTCAAGCGCTATCTCAAATTATTAAATGATGTTCAGGAATGCATCCTACCCTGGGAGGGAGACATTGATTTCGGGCACTGCTTCCATCTATTCGTATTTAGAATTCTTCCTGAGAAAGCTGGTTTAAGTCGTGATGAGTTTGTTCAGGCACTTAAGGATCGAAATATTGGCTCAGGAATTCACTATCGACCTGCGCATCTGCACACCTACTATCAAAACTTCTACAAAGCACATCCAAGAGCTCTCCCAGCCGAAGGACTTCCACACTCAGAATGGAGCGGGGAGCGTCTCTTGAGTCTTCCTCTTTGGCCAGGACTCACCGAGGATGACCAAGATCTAATAGTTCGGATTATTAAAGACGTAATAGTTAGCGCCAAGAAAAAATCGTAAGGATTTATTCAAATTCAAAAAAAGGTCCGTCTTGTATCGTCTTTGAATCTATTAGCCTACCCTTCGAATCAAAAGATATTAATCCCTGCGTTTGAGTTGAGGTAATTTCTTGAATTCGTTGGCCTAATGCCCTTCGCAGTGCAGGACTTGAGGCTTGCGATTCAAAAAATACAGCACCTACGCGAAAGGTTTGTTTATTTTCTTTGAGTAGTCCTAGGTCGGTGAGTTGGCGAAGATCTACGAAACTTGGTGCCGAGGTCATAAGACATCGCGCCTGAGCTGTCTTTGGGAACGCAATCACTTCGCGAATACTACTCTCTCCGGAAAATAGCATTACCATGCGATCTAATCCGAGCGCGATTCCTCCCATTGGGGGGGCTCCATAACCTAGCGCCTCAAGCAAGAAACCAAACTTATCTTGCGCTTCTGCTTCAGAAATTCCTAAAAGTTTAAAGATACGCGATTGTAGTTCGGTACTATGAATTCGTATTGATCCGCCTCCAATTTCGAAACCATTCAAGACTAAATCATAGGCAAGGGCACGACACTCCCCTGGACGATCTTCGATCATATATAAATCATCTGGATGAGGGCTTGTAAAGGGATGATGAACAGCCATCCATCGCAGGCTATCATCATTCCATTCGAACAAAGGAAAGTCCGTAATCCAGACGAATGAGAACACAGAGGAATCAATGAGCCCAAACTGCTTCCCGCAGATATTGCGCAACTCACCTAAAACTTTAGAAGTTAGTGAATCTGGTCCCACTGCAAAGAGAATTATTCCCTCATCGATGATTCCGAGAGCAGTACATATTTTTCGAGTTTCTTCTTCGGAAATAAATTTCTTGAATGAACTCGATAGACCATCCTTGCCCCATTTGATATAAGGCAACCCGCCTGCCCCCAAATGCTTAGCATCCCTCTCGAGGTCATCTATCTGTTTTCGAGATAGGTTACCTGCAATTGGACCAGAAAAACCCAGTGCTCTTACGCGACGCTGCCCATCGCTATCGGCTGCATTTCTAAAAATCTTAAATTCGGAACGATTGAAAAATGCTGAAACATCTTTGATACGGTTATCAAATCGTAAATCAGGTTTGTCTGAGCCATAAAACTCCATCGCATCTTGATAGGTCAATCGAGGTATAGGTTTATTGATCGTACGTCCCACCATACTCGATAGACGAACCATGAGGTTCGAAATTAAATCTTGGATATCTTCTTGTGTGATAAAACTCATCTCAACATCAACCTGAGTGAATTCAGGTTGGCGATCGGCTCTTAAATCTTCATCTCTAAAGCAACGACAAATCTGAAAGTATCTTTCAAAGCCGGAAACTTGGAGTAACTGTTTAAATAGTTGAGGACTCTGAGGGAGTGCAAAAAATTCTCCCGAATGAACACGACTAGGAACAAGATAGTCTCTAGCACCTTCGGGAGTCGATTTTGTTAAAATTGGAGTTTCAACTTCAAAAAAATCATTTTGTCGAAAATGATCCCGAATGACATGCGACATCTCACTTCTTAGCCATAAATTCTTTTGTAACGAATTTTTTCGTAAATCCAAATAACGATATTTAAGTCGAAGCTCTTCACCTGCAGGTTCATCGATATCTTCGATAGGAATAGGGGGAGTAAGTGAGGTATTCAAAATATTGAGATCAAGAATACGAACTTCAATCTCTCCTGTGGCGATTCCTTCGTTAGGACTATTTCTAAGTTCTACAGTCCCTTTCACCGACAAAACAAATTCGCTACGTATCGTTTTTAAAGTGTTGAGAAGGCCTGGAGAGACGACCGTAGTATCTGCCGTGAGTTGTATGAGGCCCCATCGATCTCGTAAATCAATAAATATCAAAGAGCCCAAGTTTCTAACACGACGGGCCCATCCTAATAAATGTACTGTCTCACCCACATGTATGCGAGTAAGCTCACCGTTTCGATGGCTTCGTTGCATTACCTTTTTCGGCTGTTGAGCCATTGTAATCCTCTAATTTACAAGGATAAAGCCAACAGGGTCATAAGTGTATTACTTATATCCTGTTGATTTCCTTTTAGAGATTGATAGGTTATAAAACCTAGGAGTTTATTTCAGATTATTCTCAAAAAGTTTGAAAATTCGCTTGTACTGATCTGCCCAACTACTTGCCTCGCGAAAACCATGGTCTTCGGCCGGATAGAGAGCCAATTCCCAGTTTTCTTTACGAAGCTCTATCAACTTCTGAGCTAGGCGAACACTATCTTGAAAGTGAACATTAGTATCGATAACCCCATGACTTATAAGCAACGCACCGTTCAGTCCCTTGGCATGATAAATAGGGGAACTCCGACGATACGCTTCACTTTCTTTCTGAGGTAACCCTAAGATATTTGATGTATAGCCATGATTATAATGTGCCCAATCAGTTACAGGCCGCAGTGCAGCTCCTGCCGCAAAGATTCCCGGCTGAGTGAACATAGCCATCAAGGTGATGAATCCCCCATAGCTTCCCCCATAGATTCCAATACGCTTAGGATTTACTTGAAATTCTGAAGATATCCAACGAGCGGCATCGACCGCATCATTTAAATCTTTACCGCCCATAAAAGTGGCAATAGCTGTTCGCCAATCGCGTCCATAACCTGCAGATCCTCGATAGTCAATATCAAGAACTAAATATCCGCGTTCCATTAAAAAATGATGAAACATATATTCTCTACCATAGGTAGACCAACCTTTATGCGCGTTTTGTAGATAGCCAGCTCCATGAATGAATATCACGGCGGGACCACCTGGTTGCCACTGAGTAGGTTTATAAAGTCGAGTTGGAACTTGGGCACCATCTCGTGCCTTAAAAGTGAGAACTGGCGGCGTAGTCCATGCATAACTCTCAAAATCACTTGAGGTTGACTTTGTAATCTGCACTGGGAGAGTATTTTTCTCTAGATCAACAATAAAAATTTCGGGTGGTCGATTGGCAGAGGAGTGAAGATCAGCCATCATTTTTCCGTCATTAGAGATATAGGGCTCATGAAAACCTATGGTCTTTGTTAGAGCACGCCTTTCTCCACCGTTGATATCCATAAGATACACATGTTTCTCACCATGGTGTCTCTCGTTAGTGACTAATAGAAAATCTTTTTTATTAGGCATGAGCCTAGCTGATTGTACTTCCCATTCACCGCTTGTGAGGGCTTTGGGCTCCCCACCTCGGTGAGACATACGATAAAGATGTGCCCAACCGCTCTTCTCCGAGACAAAATAAACTTCTTCATTATCGATCCAACCTAAGATCAATGAGCCTGCACCTCCAACCCAAGCATCATCACGATGTTTATGGAGAACCCTGGCACGTGCTGAATCTACCTCAATAGCAAGAATCCATTCATCTTTATTATCCAAAGCCCGCGCAAAAGCCACCGCCCGTGTACCCTCTCGGTTCCAGGTAATTTCTAGTATTCGAATTGGCCTATTAGACTCTTTGCCATCTTCGAGCATCATTTGCAAGGGTTTGACTTCACCAGTCTTGGAATCGATGCGCATCCATTGTGAGGTAGATTGTTGATCCCCTACTAGAGATCTTGATGGGATCGTTTCAACATAACCCTTTTCGGTAACGTATGAAGGAACAATTGTATTGATAGCCCTGGCAGCAGGAAAAGATAAATTCATAATGATATAGCGCATATCTGGTGAAGGTCGCATAGATACAATAGAAGCTCTAGGGGGAAGAACATAAGGCTTGAATATTTGTTCTTCAAGTCGAATCTGCTCGTTTTTGATACGTCGATCCGCTTGACGTTTGACGGTTTCCAGAAGAGCTCTCTCTTCTTTCTTCACCCACTCCTGGCTTTCTGTTTCTAGGCTAGCCTGGTCTGTTTCTCTACCGACACGACCCTGCATAGGAAAAGATTGAACATCAGACCCTGCACTTCGAATATCCGTTAGTTGACTTAATTGACCTGTATTCAAATTAAGAGTGAATAAATTATTGGAGCGAACAAAATGAATAAGAGAAGCACTACTACCGAAAATGGCCCCTGATTCTATGTCGGAAGTAATTGTAAGGGGCTCGTTCGTTCGTGATTTGATATTATGGCGATAAATATCGCCTTTATTTGAGAATACTAACCACTTACCGTCAGGACTTTCTGATCCTCGTGCAGGGGGAAGATTTTTGATCTCTTGTTTGGATAAGCGATGAAAGTTTTTACCATTTCTATCGACGCTATGGACTTCCATTGGTTCATCGAGATCTGTATTTGTAGGCTTCCATGAAAAATATAATCTAGACCCATCAGGTGCCCAATAAATATTTTGAGGAGTATTCCCGTAAAGTTCGGGACCCTTCATGATCCAATCAATTGTTAAGGGTGTAGCTGTCTTGTCTTGAGCACCCAAGAAAAGAGAGCAGAGAACTAGGTTTATTACTAATCGAAGATACATAATATATAACCCCCAACATTTATTAGGATGTTCATTATAGTTTAGTAAGGCGCGATGTTATTTCTCCCAATGGCCATTCTTCTTGCTCGCCAGTCATCAAAAATTTGACTGTAATTATATTTTTGGCTTTTTCCCCTTCTCCTAGAATGAAAGCATGAGAGTGGCCTTTGCGATTTGCGGTTGCAAGTGATTTTTTAAGAGCGACTCCTCGTGTTTCAAGTTCAATAGAATGCCCAGTTGTCCAAAGAGGACGCACTAATTGCAATGCATATTCCAACATGGATTCGCCCAAAGGAATTAGTAAGATACGGGGTTTCGATGGCAAGGAGATATTCTTCTTGATGAGTAAAGAGACGAGTCGATCTAAGCCTAGTGCCCACCCAAAAGCTGGAGTAGCAGGACCCCCTAAATCTTGAATGAGGCGATCATAGCGACCACCACCCAACAGTGCACATTGGGCTCCTAGGTCAGGTGAAATGACCTCGAAAGTCGTTCGAGTGTAATAATCTAAGCCCCTAACCATTTTAGGGTTAGTCGAAAAAGATATATTTGATCCGTGCAGACATTTTTGAAACTTCTCATGGTGAGATCGTGATTCAGAGCTTAAGAAATTTAAAATTTCTGGATGCCCAGTAAGTGCTGTTTGGCAAGATGCAACTTTGCAGTCAAGGACACGAAGAGGATTATCCACAATACGACGATGACAGTCTGGACAGAACGATGCTTCTCGATCCTTAAAAAAGGACTTGAAAGCGGTATAAAAAGATGCCCGTTCATCGGGGAATCCAACTGAATTAATGGAGAGAGATAAATCTGTTAATCCCAGTGAGCCGAGAAAATCAAAAAGGAGTACGAGGTTTTCTACCTCGCTTTCAGGAGATGCTACGCCGATAGACTCAGCCCCAATTTGCCAAAATTGACGGTAACGTCCTGATTGCATCCTTTCGTATCTGAACATAGGACCAATGTAAAAAAGATGTAGCGGATCATTACCTTCCAAAAGCTTATTCTGAATAATGGCTCGAACTACAGAAGCAGTATTTTCAGGTCTAAGTGTGAGACTTCGATCCGATCGATCTTTGAAGGTGTACATTTCTTTATTGATGATGTCCGTTGTTGAGCCCATGCTTCTTGAGAAAAGATCTGTAGACTCGACGATAGGAGTTCGTATTTCTTGGTACCCATGCGCTCCCATAATTTGGTAGCACATTCTTTCAACAAATTGAAAGTGCCTTAACTCAGTACCCCAAAGATCGCGCATTCCTTTTACTGATTGAGTCATAGTGAAGGCACACCTATTGTACGTTATTGTAAGTGTAAACATAAATCTATAAGAAATGGACCCAAGGTATGTTCAAAAACCCACAGGACGAAAAAAAGATCATTATGATTGCGCTTACTGTGGTTATATTCTCACTTATTACCGCATCAATTTATTGGGCTTGGCTTTTCAAAGGCCTTCTCCGACAAAATAGCTAGATAATGAGCATGTCTTGATTTTTGTCGAATATTCGCCCCCTATGTCCTTGTTGGGATTAATTAAAAAGAATCAATATCGTCCGATATCTAGGGTGTCAATGGCAACTAGTCAGTGGGTTCACGTTATCCTTAAAACTTATGAATATTCCGGACTCACAAACAATTGAAGCCCAACCTAATTGGACAGCGCTCTCAATAAGTTTTCTTGTACTTCATCTTTTATGCCTTACAGTTTTTTGGACCTCTTTTAATTCGACACTCTTTATTGGACTGATATTTAGCTACGTTATTCGTATGTTTGCAATTACGGCGGGATACCACCGGTATTTTTCCCATAGAAGTTTTAAACTAAATAGAATTAATCAATTTATCCTAGCCTTCGTGGCCCAGACAACAGCCCAAAAAGGTGTTTTATGGTGGGCAAGTCATCATCGAAATCATCATCGTTTTTCAGATCAAGATCAAGATGTACACAGTCCTCTAACTCGAGGATTTTGGTATTCTCATGTAGGGTGGATTCTTTCGGATACCCATGAAGCTTATGATAGTTCCAATATACAGGACTTTGAGAAGTTTCCAGAACTGCGATGGCTCAATGATTACCATTGGGTTTCTCCTCTATTTTTAGGAATTGCAACATTTCTTTTTGGCTACATCAGCGGACTAGGCGCTTGGACGACTTTGCTGTGGCTCTTTGTGCTTCCAACAGTTCTTCTTTTCCATGGAACATTCACAATTAACAGCCTTTGCCATCTTTGGGGATCAGTGAGATTTTCAACTGGGGATGGAAGTCGAAACAATTTTATCTTGGCCTTCTTTACATTAGGGGAGGGGTGGCACAATAATCACCATCATTTTCAAAGCGGCTGTCGTCAGGGTATTCGATGGTGGGAATGGGATCCCACTTTTTACCTTCTGAAGGTTTTGAGTTGGCTATCTATTGTTCGCGATATTCGTTCTTGGCCAATGGATAAACTATATTCGAATAAATACGAATCTCTTTCCCTCGAGTAGTTTTAAGCTGACAATCCTATGACCCGAATCGCCATTATTGGATCTGGTATTTCAGGCTTAGGTGCGGCCTATTTTTTATCTCCGTTCTCCGATATTACTCTTTTTGAAAAGCAGTCTCGCCTCGGAGGACATACCCACACCCATCAATTATCAATTGGAGGGAAACCGGTATCCGTAGATTCAGGATTTATCGTCCACAACCGTGTAAATTACCCCAACTTAATTAGGCTCCTAGAAGAATTGAGAATCGACACATGCGATTCCAATATGAGTTTTGCTGTAGATCGTCAAGGAGAGCCCGAAGGCTTCTCTTGGTGCTCTCGGGGTCTCAACGGTGTTTTCACTGAGCGTAAAAATATTTTAAACCCTCGGTTCTACGGTTTTTTATATGAAATTTATCGATTTAACCAAGTAGGTCATCAGTTTATTGCCCGTCGAAACCAACAACAGACCTCATTGACTCTTGAAAAATTCCTCCATCAAAATCATTTTGATGAAACGTTCTCTGCGAACTATATTTTGCCTATGGCCTCATCAGTTTGGTCAATGTCCCAAGAACGCATCAAAGATTTCCCCGTATTAACCCTACTTTCATTTTTTAAAAATCACGGAATGCTTGGCATGGGTACTCAATATAGGTGGCGAACGATACCAGGCGGAACAAGTCGCTATATAGCACCACTGATCGAATCGTTTAAGCACCAAATATTTTTGAATCGTACACCATCTCATGTTAGACGGCAGAATGATCGGGTCGATCTAACTTTCTCTGACGGTACTCTCCAATCATTTGATCATGTCATTTTCGCCTGTCCAGCCCCCGATATCCTCAATGTATTATCTGATCCTTCAGATCGAGAGCGAGAGATTTTATCGGCCTTTGAGGTTAGTCGTAATCCAACTATTCTCCATCGTGATCAACGCTTATTGCCAGCACGTCGTCGAAGCTGGGCTTCTTGGAACTACCCCTCTAATTCAGAAGGAATTTCTGCAAAGCTCACCTATCATATGAATCGGTTACAACCTTTAGCGACGCAGGAAGATCTGTTTGTGACACTTAATGCCGAAAGCGAGATTAATCCAGAATTAATCGAACGGCGCATGGACTATACGCATCCAAAATATAATGAGCGTAGTTCGTTAGCGCAAGATCGATGGCAAGAAATCAGTCGCGTAGATCGGCGTACCCATTTTGCAGGTGCCTACTGGGGCTATGGTTTTCATGAAGATGGCCTTGTATCAGGATTACGCGTAGCCCGCATCTTGGGTGCTCAATGGTAGCTTCTGGTTTTTATTGCGGACAACTTCGTCATCGACGCTTCACCCCTCAGCGCAATGAGTTTACTTACCCTGTGTTCATGGCTTTCTTTGACATTGACAATTTACCTGAACTTATGAAAATTTCCCCCTGGATAAGCTACAACCGTTTTAATTGGGCTAGTTATGATGAGCGAGATCATTTAGGAGATCCCAAACTATCCCTTAGGGAACGACTCAAGATTGAAGCACAATCACACGGAATAACAATAGGGTCGGGAAAAATATTTCTTTTAACCCATCTCCGATACCTAGGATATTGCTTCAATCCTGTTTCTTATTTCTATTTTTATAACGAAACAGATAATCTCGTAGATGTTCTTGCTGAAGTCAATAATACGCCCTGGGGAGAGCGCCATCTTTATTGGATGAGTCAGTTTACTATGGAGTCAAATGGACTTATACGGACTTATCAGGTTCCTAAAGCGTTTCATGTTTCACCCTTTATTCCTATGGATTGCCGATACCTTTGGTCATTCGAAGATCCAGGAAGCCGACTGAATATTCGCATAAAGGAATTTCAACAAAATCATTTCTTTTTCGACGTAGATCTCGATTTAATCCACCGCGAATGGAATGCCCAAGAGATTCGTAATATATTACTTACTTTCCCATTTATGACATTGAGGGTGATAATGAGTATTCACTGGCAAGCACTTCGCCTATGGCTAAAGCGAGTTCCTGTACAGACTCATCCAAAAAAAATTAAGCCTTTCAAAACAAAGATCACATGATAATAAATCGACTCCTCCGATACTTCACAATTCGTCTTCTTTCAAATCTCAAAGAAGGTTACTTAGAGATTCAGACGGCGGAAAAAACGTATCACCTAGGCGATCCCCAAAGCTCTATCAAGGCTGTCGTTATCATTCACGATACTCGAGCTTATCGCCTGGGCTTATTTCAGGGCGAGGTAGGTTTTGGTCTTGGATACATGAAGGGCTATTGGTCCTCACCTGACCCTGTAGCACTAGTTCGTTTGGTGGTAAGGGGAATGACACAACTGAAAGAAGATCGAGGTCTATTCTCCTGGTTTGGGAAAAAGATAAACCGGTTACGTCATCTCGCTAAAGATAATCATCCAAAGGGTTCGCAATCGAATATTGCACACCATTATGATTTAGGAAATCAGTTTTATAAGATTTGGCTCGATTCAACCTTGGCTTATAGTTGTGCATACTATCGATCAGAGAAGGACTCTCTAGAAAATGCACAAATTCAAAAATATTCTCTTATCGTAGAAAAACTTTGTTTAAATCGGGATGATCATTTACTAGAGATTGGTACAGGATGGGGAGGATTTGCTCTGTATGCTGCAAAAAATATAGGGTGTCGTATCACGACCACAACCATTAGCAAGCAGCAGTTCGCATATGCTAAATCTCTTTTCGAACGGGAAGGTGTCAATCATCTTATAGACATACGATTAGATGATTATCGTATTCTTGAGGGAGCCTTCAGTAAAATTGTTTCCATTGAAATGTTCGAAGCAGTGGGTCTGAAACATTATGATGATTACTTCAAGTGTATATATCGATGTCTCAAACCAAAAGGGCTTGCCTTAGTTCAAACTATTACGATGAACGAAACTCACTGGAAAACCTATATCAATGGAACAGATTGGATTCAGCAATATATTTTTCCAGGTGCAGAGCTTGCCTCAATGTCTGAAATCTTTAAGTCACTAGGTCGAACGGGGTCTCTTCGTATCCTACATCACGAAGATATTGGAGCTCATTATCATCGCACTTTAGATGCTTGGCGCCAACGTTTTTGGGCTCAGATTCATCAAGTACGCTCTCTCGGCTATAGCGATGAATTTATTCGAATGTGGGATTGGTATTTAGCCTATTGTTCAGGATCCTTTGCCGAAAGATACATTGGTGATTCACAATTATTATTAGGTCACCCTGATGCAACTAGGGTGAGCCATGAGCCATGGGGGCGCTTATGATCTATCTAAAATTATGGGCATGGATTGTCTTAATTGCCATGTTGATCGTCACTGCTTGGGCTTCGAATATTCAATCAATCTTCGATCTGATTAATAACTTTTCCAAGGATCCATGGTGGATAGCCACTCTGTTTGATACTTATTTTGCCTTCATTTTCTTTTGGCTTTGGATTGTCTATCGAGAGAATTGGTCTATTCCAACCTTCGGTTGGCTCATTGCCATTTGCCTTTTGGGTAATATTGCAATGGCTATTTATCTACTGAAGGCAATTCATAAAGCTCAAAATATTTCAGACCTGTTTCGTCGTGATGCCACATGAAAAAGTGGCTACAAAAGAGCATTGATCGGCTTATGGCTCTCTTGAAAGAGGGTACTACGCCGACAAAACTAGGCTGGAGCGTGGCTACAGGAATCGGCATTGGCTTAAGCCCGCTAATCGGGACTTCAACTATTCTTTGTGTTGTCGTCGGATTTATCTTTCGTTTGAATCATCCAGCTATTCAAATTTCTCACCTAATTCTGTCACCCTTCCAGTTTCCTTTACTTTTCTTCTTTATTTATGCGGGCGAAAAAGTATTTAATCAACCTCACATCGTACCAAAAATTATTCAAGAAGTTAGAACGGGAGCCTTCTCTCCTTTCGCTACGCTTGAGACCTATTGGACCAGTTTTTGGCAAGCAGGAGTTGTATGGTTAATAGTCGCCATTCCTGCGGTAATCGTTTTGGGTCTAATTCTGAGCAACGTCTTTACTCGGGCTCAAAAGAAGATGGAGATCGTTCAATGAGCACTCTACAGCTTGCTATTTCAGCCTTACTTATCGTCTCTATTCTTCAATTCTTACTTTGGCTTTACTATCGTGCCACAGATCACGCCGCTTGGGTCGATGTAGGCTGGGCGTATGGGCTAGGCTTGATCGTTCTATTTTATGCATTCGCAGGCGCAGGAAGTCCCACTAACCGACTTTTGGCCGGAGTCATGGGAGGTCTGTGGAGTGCTCGTCTTGGAACTTATCTGTACTTTCGAGTTAAAAACGAACGAGAGGATGGTCGTTATACCGAGATGAAGGAAAGATGGAAGACGAATTTGCCATTAAAGTTCTTTGTTTTCTTCCAAGCGCAAGCCTTACTAGATGTAATTCTTTCAATCCCCTTTCTCTTTGTCGTTCAAGACATAAATGATGGACTCAGGTGGACTCAGATTCTAGGCCTAGCACTATGGATTATCTCGATGTTTGGAGAAGCTTTGGCGGATCATCAGCTCGCAAGGTTCAAAGCTGAATCTAATCATAAAGGTCAAACCTGTCGGTCAGGACTTTGGCGCTATTCAAGGCATCCCAATTATTTCTTTGAGTGGTTGATATGGGTAGCTTTTACGCTTATGGCGATTCAATCCCCAGGAGGTAGTTGGTCACTAGTATGTCCCGCTCTCATGCTTTATTTCTTGCTTCGTGTCACAGGGATTCCCGCTACAGAAGCTCAAAGTTTGCGAAGTAGACCTGAGGACTACCGACGTTATCAGGAAGAAACGTCTGTGTTTATTCCTTGGTTTCCTAAGAAAGGGATCTCTTAATGAATTTGACCGATGATCTCATTCGTAGAGGTTGGATTCCTGACTTCGCGATTCGTTTACAAATACGCAGGCTCATACGTCTTCGGCTTCAAGATGAATATGCCGGAGGAGTCCAGTCTGTGCACGATCGATTTCGTAAACGATTAGCCGATTGGTCCCAGGGACCGATTGCCATTAATACACAAGAAGCAAATGATCAACATTACGAGGTGCCCCCTGCTTTTTTCCAGAAAGTCTTAGGCCCCCATCTCAAATACTCATGCTGCTGGTTTGATAACGGACAACAGAGTCTTGAAGATGCTGAGCGTGCGATGTTGAAGTTAACATGTGAGCGAGCAGAGTTGAAGGATGGACAAACAATTCTTGAATTAGGATGTGGTTGGGGCTCTCTTTCCTTGTGGGTGGCTGAGCATTTTCCAAACTCTCGTATCACGGCGGTCTCTAATTCAAATGATCAGCGACTTTATATTGAACAGCAGGCTGCCGATCGTGGATTTGGTAATCTTACAGTCTTAACGCGTGATATGAATATTTTTGAGACAGATCAAACATATGATCGTGTTGTCTCAGTTGAAATGTTTGAACATATGCGTAACCACCGAGAACTCTTAAACAAAATTGCACGATGGTTAAAGCCCCAAGGTAAATTATTCGTTCACATCTTCACTCACCGAGAACTAACCTACCCTTACGAAGTGAAAGATAATACAGATTGGATGTCCAAATACTTTTTTACCGGCGGAATGATGCCGGGTGACAACTATCTCTTGGCATTTCAAGAATCATTGAAAATAGAGGACCACTGGCGTCTCGGCGGATTACATTATGCCCATACCTCCGAAGCCTGGCTGAGAAATCTCGACAGGCATTACGAAACCCTTAAAGATTTATTTTCAGTTTCGATGACGACCTCAGAATCGGAACTCCAGTTAGCCCGTTGGCGAATATTCTTTATGGCCTGTGCTGAATTATGGAAATACAAACAAGGTGAGGAATGGATTGTCTCGCACTATCTATTTCGCAAGGCCGTCTAGAATTGATCAACTTTTTCCAGGTATTGTAAGTTTAGTAAAAATTGCACAACCGCCCCATAGTATATAATTAGGTGAGTTTATGAGAGGACTATTTGCTTGAGTTCAGATATAAAAATTAAAAAAAGGCGACCTATCGGGTGGCTCATCGTAGGATTAGTAGTTTTAGTGGCTTTAATAAGCTGGATGCTGTCGGGAGGTAATGCTCTTCCCGTTAGTACTAACGCCCCGATCCTTTTAAAAAAGGGAACTCAGACCCCCTTAGTTACAGCCTCAGGTTATATCGTAGCTCGGACGCGCGCAGTGCTCTCAAGTAAGGTATTAGGACGCGTAGCATATTTAGGTGTTCAAGAGGGAAGTCGTGTAACCAAAGGCCAAATATTGGCTCGATTGGAGTCACCTGATATTGAGGCCTCTCGAAATGCTGTTTTTTCTCAAGTTAAACAAGCTCAACAAGATTTCGATCGAAGCGCTACGCTTCTCAAGGCAGGTTTTGAGAGTCAGGCCAATACAGACCGTCTCATGAGTCAGATGAATACACTTAAAGCTCAATTAGCCTACCAGGATGCTCTCCTCGAAAGCATGGCTCTCAAAGCACCGTTCACCGGTATCGTGACCGAAAAATTATCTGAAGTTGGTGAGACGGTAGCTCCTGGAAGCGCGGGTGGAGCCAACGCTATTAATGCTATTTTAGTGATGGCTGACTTCGATACCTTAGAAGTTGAAGTAGAGGTAAGCGAATCAGGTGTTGCAAAGCTTATTCCTGGAATGAGCTGTGAAGTTCGAGTTGATGCCCTCGAAAAAATAAAAGATTCAGCAGTTTTGAAGAGCCGATTGCGTGCTATTTACCCCAGCTCTAATCGAAAGAAAGCCACAATCATTGTCCGCGTTGCCCTAGATCAAAAAAATCCCCTTTTAGTTCCCGATATGGGCGCCAAGGTTACATTCTTAGGAGTTCCGTACGAAGAGGATGTGTTGGTCATAGGACGCGAACAGGTTTTTAGAGATCCGCAAACATCAGAGAGTTTTACTTGGGTTGCTGAAAACGGTCTGGCCACTAAAAAATCACTCCTAATCAAAAATACAAGTAACCCTTTAGGCTTTGAGGTAGCCGGTGTGACAGCATCAACAGAGCTAATCATCGCTCCGCCTGATAATTTGAAACCAGGACAAAAAGTCGTCGCTAAGCGTTTGTGACTATGAATCAATCTTTCAAAGCGCCTATCGTTCATATTCATAACCTGTCTAAAAGTTATTTTCGAGAGACTCTGGAGATCCCAGTTCTCCAAGGATTAGATCTTGATATTCCTTCGGGGGGGTTCTATGCGCTCATGGGACCAAGTGGTTCCGGGAAAACCACCCTACTGAACCTGATTGCTGGAATCGATCGTCCTTCGGGGGGGGTTCTTGAAGTATGCGGCTCTAATCTCAATCAACTTGATGACGATGAGTTAGCATCTTGGAGAAACCAAAATGTTGGTTTCATCTTTCAAAATTACAATCTAATTCCCGTCCTGAATGCTTTCGAAAATGTGGAATTACCTTTATTATTGACCCCTCTGACTCGTACGCAACGTAAAGAAAAGGTTGAAGAAGCCCTGACTTTAGTTAATTTAATGGATCGACTTGAAAATTACCCACGACAACTTAGTGGGGGACAAGAACAGCGTGTGGCTATTGCTCGTGCGATCGTAGGAAATCCAATGCTTTTAGTTGCCGATGAACCAACGGGTGCTTTAGATGCTAAAAATGCAGATGAAGTCCTTGCGATGATGCAGAAGCTCAATGAGGAATTTGGTAAGACTATTCTAGTGGTGACTCACGATCCTAAAGCAGCAAATTTTGCTCGTCACCAGGTTCACCTAGAGAAAGGCGTACTAGATAAAACAGTGGAAGTTAATCGATGAAATTTATTAACCTTATATTCAAATCCTTAATGCGCTCGAAGCGTCGAACCTTTTTGATTTTAGGCACTCTCGTCTTGTCGGTCTTTTTAATTACGATACTTCAATCACTACTTGCAACCTTGGATTCAGTTTCTAACCAATCTACAGAAGGTAATCGCTTTATCGTTAGACACAAGAGCGGATTGACTCAGTTTCTACCCATTAGTTATGGGGATTATCTTAGGCAACAACCGGAAGTAATCGCAGTAGCAAATTCTCAGTGGTTCGGAGGTTACTATCAGGACCCTAAAAATTTCTTCGCTAATTTTGCCAACGACCATACAACAATGTTCACTGTATTTTCAGACACGGTTGCAGGAATGACAGATGCTGAAATTAAGGAATATCAGAGAGATGGTACGGGATGCATTGTTGGCCAAATTTTGGCTGATAAATTCGGTTGGAAGGTGGGAGACACCATTCCTTTGACTGGGACTATTTTCCCCATTAGCCCCCGCTTGACAATCAGGGGAATTTTCAAGGCCCGCCTGGCATCCGACGAAAACACTCTTTATTTTCACTATAAACTTCTTGAAGAGAGTGTTCCTTTTATGAAAGGCAAAACAGGTGCTTTTTGGGTGAAGACCAAAACGCCAGAAGATCTTCCGCGCCTCTCTAACCGAATTGATAACCATTTTGCTAATTCACCAGAGGAAACTTTGAGTGAGACAGAAAATGCCTTTTACTTAACCTTTGTGAAAATGCTTGGAAACATTGGAGCCATTATTCACGGCGTGACTATCGCTGTTATCATTGCGATCACGATCGTGACAATCGGGACCATGTCAATGGCTTTTAAAGAACGTACAACGGAAATCGCCGTACTTCGAGCTATGGGATTCAGTGCATCGCGGGTTCTCTTTCTCCTTATGGGAGAAGGGTTGCTTTTGGTTACTCTTGGGGGTGCCTTGGGTATTGGTCTAGCAAGCTTAGTTGCTAAAATCTTGAGAGAAGTTCTTGGAAGTGCGCTTATGTTTCTCCAAGATTTTAGACTAGCCAATGAAACCATTTTGATTTGTATGGGCCTGACCCTAGCAATTGGATTGATTTCAACAATTATCCCGGCCATAGTTGCAACACGTAAATCAATTGTAGAAGGCCTAAGGGCTCTGTAATGCTTTTTTTCTTTGGATTCATTTCCCTTATATTTGTGGGCTATCTAATTTGGCTTATTTACGCAGTTTTCAAGTTTCCCGTTCCCTTTGTCTATAACATCAGATCTTTATGGCAGAGAAAGTCATCTACACTAACGACTGCGTCAGCGATTTCTCTTGTTGTTAGTATTTTCATTGTCGTTTTATCTCTAGCCCAAGGTATTTCCAAAGCTTTCATTACTTCAGGTTTACCCAATCAAGCTCTTGTTATGCGTCCCAGCTCTCGTTTTGAATTAAACTCAACGATTACTCGTGATCAAGCCAGGATCCTAAAATTAAGTCCACTAGTAAGTAAAGATGGAAATAATGCTATTGCATCAGCTGAAGTGATTGTCATTAAACTTTTTAATAAAGCAGATGGAGCTGGTTCAAATATCACCGTGAGAGGTATAGAACCAAGAGGGATAAGTATGCGACCCCAAGTGAGATTGATTTCAGGGCGCTGGTTTCAACCCGGCCTATCTGAAGTAACCATACCCGCCAAAATACAATTACGTTATCCCGAACTAGCCGTTGGTCGAAGTTTCAGGATGGGTGGTCGAGAATGGAATATCGTGGGTTCTTTTGATGCCGCAGGATCTTCCTTTGATTCGGAAATTTGGAGCGATGTGGATGACGTCATGCAGGCTTTCAAGCGTGATGACTATTCAACCGTTTTGGTTCGATTACGAGCAGAAAAAGATCTTAGGGTCTTCGCTTTTGAAGTAGAGAATGAAAGAAGGCTCCAACTTGAAGTAGTGCCCGAACGAGTTTATTTCAAGGAGCTTACCAAAGCTGGAGATCCAATTCGTATTATCGGTAATTTGATCACGGTCATTCTCACGATCGGAGCCATATTTTCTGCAATGAATACAATGTATGCATCAGTTGCAAGCCGCACTAGGGAAATTGGTACTCTGCGAGCACTTGGCTACCGCCGCCGAGAAATATTAGCAAGTTTCCAATGGGAGGCCATCGTGTTATGTACGCTAGGAGGTCTCGGGGGATCTTTATTGAGTCTTTTAGCTGATGGAATACAAACGGGTACCACTAGTTTTGATACATTTAGTGATATTAGTTTCGCATTCACGATTACTCCAGCTCTTATTGGACAGGGGCTATTCTTTAGCATCGGTATGGGAATTTTAGGGGGTCTACTACCTGCCTGGCGTGCGTCTAATATCCCCCTTACTGAAGCCATGAAAGCCTAGATTAGTACGCACCATAAGCCTTTCTTCCTTGATGCCAACGGCTTTTCGACGTATTCTAGAGAGTCCACAATGGGCAAGCGGTGAGTATAAAACTATAGACTTACGGTCGGCCACACAGGAGTTTCCTCATGAAAGCGACTATTCATCCAGAAATGCATATCGTAAAAGTTCATTGTCAGTGTGGCAATGAATTTATGACGCGATCAGTGAAAAAAGAATTACGCGTAGAAGTATGTTCTGCTTGCCATCCCTTCTGGACCGGTAAACAAAGACTCATGGATACCGAAGGTCGGGTCGATAAGTTTAATCGTAAATACGCACCCAAGCCCATAGTAGTTAAAGCTCCTAAGGTAGTGGTTGATGCCCCGATGGTTGCTGCCACGCCCAAAAAGAAAAAGACGCTTGAACGCAAAACTTCTGGTAAGGCCGGTGCTTCTATTACTAATGAGACCAAAGCCCCCGCTAAAGTTACAAAAGCAAAAAAACAACCTCAAGCTTAGCTACGCTCAAAGTAGGTGGAGGACTCGTGATCGAGTTCATCTTTTGACGTATTAATTTGAGGATTTTTCATGATGTTAAAACAACTTGAAGCAGTAAAACAAAGATTCATTGATATTGAAAATCAATTACAGAATATTGCGATTGTATCGGATCATCATAAGTTGCGCGAACTCTCCCAGGTACGAAGTGAACTTGAGCCCGTTGTAAAAGCCTATGAGATTCAAAAAAATCTTTTACATCAGCTTATGGAAGCTGAGCAGATTCTTTCGGATAAATCTTCAGATGTTGAATTGAAGAAGATGGCAGAGGCTGAAATTGGACCACTCAAAAATCAAATTGAATTAGGAGATACTCTACTCAAACGTTTATTGATCCCCAAAGATCCCAACGATCATAAGAATGTCATTCTTGAAATTCGAGCTGGAACAGGTGGTGAGGAAGCAGCATTATTTGCCTCTGAACTTTACCGCATGTATCTTCGTTTTGCTGAGCAAAAGGGATTCAAAACACGAACCCTCGATGTGAGCGAGGCCGAGGCAGGAGGGTATAAAGAAGTTGTCGCAGAAATAGAGGGAAAAGGGGCATACTCCATGTTTAGATTTGAGAGCGGTGTTCATCGTGTTCAACGTGTTCCGAAAACCGAGACTCAGGGTCGTGTTCATACTTCAGCTGCTACTGTTGCCGTGATGCCAGAAGCGGAAGAAGTAGATATCAAAATTGAGGATAAAGATTTAAGAATCGATACTTTCTGCTCTGGCGGTAAGGGAGGTCAATCGGTTAATACTACCTATTCAGCTGTACGCCTAACTCACATTCCGACTAATACAGTTGTGAGCTGTCAGGATGAGCGAAGTCAGATTAAAAATATGGCTAAGGCCATGACTGTCTTGCGCTCGCGTCTCTTACAAAAAGCTATGGATGAACAAAATCAAGCCAATGCGGCACTTCGTAAATCCCAGGTCGGCTCAGGAGATCGAAGTGAAAAAATTCGTACTTATAACTTTCCACAAAGTCGCGTGAGTGATCATCGTGTAAATGTGACTATCCACAGTTTGGATAAGTTTATGCAAGGGGATCTCGATGCAATCTTAGAACCACTCCGTGCTCAGTATGAAGCCGATCGCCTTCAGGCTTCGGAACTAACTGGGAACTAAGATGCTAGGATAAATCTAGGTACATATGTCAAAAGAACTCTCTTTATCTTTATCAGCGAGACGAGAATCTATTCTCCGTACTCTAATTGAAACTTACTATCGAGAAAAAGAACCCGTTGGCTCGAAATTGATCGCGGAGCGACATATCGAACCTCTTTCAAGCGCCACTATTAGGACAGTTCTATCCGATCTTGAGCATGACTCATTACTAACTCAGCCTCATACCTCTGCAGGACGTATTCCAACAGAAAAAGCCTATCGTTATTATGTTGATCGTTGGTTAGACGAATTCGTGACCAAGCGACCCAGTATCAGTACCAAGCAAGATCTCGAAGCATTGCTACAGATACCTGAAATTGACCTTGAACCATGGGCTCAACGTGCAAGCCGCATTCTTTCGGAAGTTTTAGGTGGTGTGTGTATTGCCCTACCATCTCGTATGGTCTTATCTACTCTTATGAAACTTGAATTTGTCCCTTTAGATCGGGATAAAATCGTTGCAATTTGGATCGACAACCAGGGCGAAGTAGAACATCGCATTATCGAAAATAATTCTCATTATCAGCCCCACCAATTAGTCGAAATGGGTAATTTTGCCACCACACATTTTCGAGGACTTACTTTATCACAAATACAGAAAAAAATGATAGATGACATAGGTGAAGATGTACATGAGGTAAAAAAACTTCTAACTCAACTACAAGTAGTGGCGAAAGATTGGCAAGAGAAGTCATCTAGTAGTCAATCAAGCGTCGTAATCCAAGGACTCTCGCAACTCACTCATTTACCTGAGTTCTCTGACCTAGACCGGTTAAAAAACTTAGTTGAATATTTCGAAGAGCAGAGTCGCTTAGTGCATTTATTAAGTGCATTTTCTGAAAAAGCATCTAAATCTACTCAGGTTATTTTAGGTAGCGAGAATCCCTATCTCAGCAATTTGGGTTTAGCAACTACAGTTCGGCACGTTCAGCTCGATTCATCCGGGTTCGTAACTTTGGCACTGATTGCGCCTATGCGAATGGATTATCCTCATGTTCTAGGCGGTTTATCATGGTGGGCCAATGAAATTAGTAACCGATCTCATTCTTGAAAGTGAACTAACTCATGAATACTGAAAATTTACTACCTTCCGAAGAATCTTCTAATCTTACTCCTGAGATTTCCCCCGAAATATCTGAATTAGAAACATTACGTACCTCCGAGAAAGAGTTGCGTGAGCAATATTTACGTTTGGCTGCCGATTTTAAGAATTACCAAAATCGTGTAACAAAAGATATTCAACTATCAATAGAGCTCACTGAAAAAAAGATTCTTTTGGAGGCATTACAAAGCCTAGATTCACTAGATAGATGTTTAGCTACAAGCTATCAGGAAGCCCCTGCGCTTCAACAAGATGTGAGTCTCATTCAAAAGCAACTTTCGGACTCGCTTAAGCGGCTAGGTCTTGAGCCCATTAAAATTCAGACCGGAGATTTATTTGACGCTAGTTACGCAGAAGCTCTTACTACTGTCAATGAACCTAATATGGCAGATAATACAATCTTTACTGTCTTCGAAAAAGGCTATTGGCTTCGTGGTCAATTAGTTCGTCCTGCTCGAGTTGTAGTGAATCGACATCAGGATATGACACCATCCGATTCTCCGGATCAATCCGCATAGATTTGAGTTAATTATGAAAAGAGATTATTACGAAATATTAGGTATAGGTCGTTCCGCATCCCTCGATGAGATTAAAAAAGCGTACCGAAAACTAGCACTAGAGTTTCATCCAGATCGTAATCCTAATAACCGTGAGGCCGAAGAAAAGTTTAAGGAAGCTGCCGAAGCGTATAGTATTTTATCTGATGCCGAAAAGCGTCAACGATACGATCAAGTTGGCCATCAGAGTTCTAGCGGCAGTGGACAGCAATTTCAATTTGATCCTAGTCAGTTTCAAGGCTTCGAAGATATTCTCGGGAGTTTCTTTGGCGGAAGTATGTTTGGGGATCTCTTTGGTCAACGGGGGACTAATCAATCGAATCAGGGATCTGATCTTCAAATAAAAGTTCAAGTCCCTTTTAAAGATAGTGTTTTTGGCAAAGATAAAAAAGAAATTGAATTAAAAAAATTACAACGTTGTGAAATTTGTGAAGGTTCTGGTTGTCAAAAAGGCACTGGTGCACAAACATGTTCTCAGTGTCGCGGCACAGGTCAACAAATCATAAGCCAAGGCTTTTTTCAAATGGCGGTTGCTTGTTCAAAATGCAAAGGAAAAGGATCTTTGATTCCTAATCCATGTAAGACTTGTGGAGGGGAAGGTCGCACACAGCGTTCTTACAAAACGAGCTTTAAAATTCCGGCCGGTATTGATAATGGAACACGCCTTCGCTTAAACGGGCAGGGTGATATAGGCCCCTTAGGGGGACCCGCTGGGGATCTTTATATTCTATTTGAGGTAGAAAATGATTCCAGGTATCGCAGAGAAGGGGACGATCTTCATGAAGTTATAGACGTCCCATGGGTAACTTTTGTCGAGGGTGGCAAGCTTAAGATTGAAACCCTGTACGGAGAGGAGACGATTATTCTTCAGGCTGGGACACCTTCAGACAAGGTGGTCCGACTAGCTAATGCGGGGGTACCGAGAGTTCAAAGATCTGGCCGCGGAGATTTATATATCCGGCTGAGAGCCTGGGTACCTAATCAACTCACAGAAATCCAAAGACAAGCATTAGCAAATGTAAAGCAAGCTTTTTCAGTCCCTCAAAATAAATCTGAAGATTCTATTTTCAGTAAAGTATTCGGCCCGAAAAAAAAACAAAAGTGACTATTTAATCTTTAGTGATGTTAGCCAAACCCTCTTGGGCCCCCCGATGGCGAGGATTAATCTCAAGCGCCTCCTCGAAACTTTTTTTGGCTTCTATTAGTTTTCCCAGATGCTTAAGTATTTGACCTTGTCGAACGAGTCCCCCTTCACGTCCTCCAGATCCTCCCTCAATGGGGCCCAAAAGTGCCTCTTCAATAAGCACTAAAGCCTCATTCAAATATAAGCCGGAACGCGAAGCAATTTTGGCACTTTGTAGTTTCAGTAAACTAGATTCTTTATATTTAGGTATTGATAACTGCATCAATTCCCAAGCCTCTTCAGGATGACCAGAAAATAGAAATGCATCTCCTAGACTTTCAAGAGCATGAACATCTATTTCCTTTATGTTCAATAAATTTTTAGCTACTTCATGCACATATTTCTTTTGATCTTCAAGCCCTAATTGGTCTTTAGTTTTATCTCCCATGAGAACTTCTAAATATGCTGTGATAGCAAGGGATCTAGACCCACCTAATTTTATACTTTCTAGAAAAAAAGACTCAGACTGCTTCCAGCTTTCAAAAGTACCTACAAGAGTACCCTCCAATACAAGACCCCAAGATCGATCGATTTTTTTCAGATTTTCAGCACACTTTATACTAGATGCCCTAGAGCCTCCAAAGAGCAGCGGTAGTTTGCCTTGACTAAGCCCCAATGTGAACCATGCATAACCATAGCCAGGATCTAGTTTGGTACTTTCGAGCATTTCATCGAGAGCCTGAGAAACCCGGACGATACTTCTAAGAGTGATATTTTGAATAGCTAGTCCCATCAGAGCTATACCTTTTGCAAGACGAGCCTCAGCGGATTTTTGATTCTGTTGTAGTGCTCGTTGCGAAAGGACCAGAGCTTCATCGAAATCAAGAAATGCAGAGAGGGCTTGAGATTTGGTAGCGAGAGCCTCTACATTTTTAGGATCTAATGATATCAATCGATCGGAGGCACTAGCAGCTTCAATAAAACGGCCCTCTTTAATCAGAAGCCTCAGTGTTCTAGGCACATCGTCAGCCCTACCCAAGGATAAACACAGGGTGATGATTAAAAGGATTTTCATAGAATGCTTCGCGTTCATCGTTAACGTAAATATACTTAATCCTAGTATGCAAGCAAGTTTGTATGCATATTTAAAATTATGACCAGGAGTTCTACTATGCTTATGGCCGGAAAAAAAGGTCTCGTTGTAGGAGTAGCCAATAAGCGATCTATTGCTTGGGCTATTGCACAACGTTGCGTAGAGCAAGGAGCCCAATGTGCTTTTAGTTTCCAAAGTGAGCGATTAGGCGAAAATGTTAAAGAATTAACGAATGATCTTCCAGGCTCTCTTTTATTCCAAATGGATGTTAGCGACGATCTTCAGGTCAAACAAGGTTTCACTCATCTCGAAAAGTCTTGGGGAAAAATCGATTTCCTTGTTCATGCCGTTGCTTACGCTCCCCGTCAGGCGCTTGAAGGTGATTTTGTTAGCACCACTCGAGAAGATTTCAGGACAGCGCTCGATATTAGCACCTACTCCCTTCCTGTATTGGCGCATGCTGCCAAACCCCTCATGGCACATGGAGGAAGTATTCTGGCACTCTCTTATCTGGGCAGCGAAAGGGTCATGCCGAACTACAATGTCATGGGTGTTGCAAAAGCTGCTCTTGAAAGTGCTACTCGCTATCTTGCCAACGATCTCGGCCCCTCACATATACGGGTTAATTGTATTTCTTCTGGACCGATTAAGACTCTTGCTGCAGCCGGCATCGGAGGCTTCTCTTCCATATTAGATTTACATCGAACCAAGGCTCCTCTCAGAAAAAATACAGAGTTAGAGGAGGTCGGTGACGCTGGAGTATTCCTTCTTTGTGATATGGGTAGGGGTATCACTGGACAGGTCTTATACGTTGACGGCGGTTACAGTATTATGGCCCTTTAAAAAAATTCCTAGGAGAAACAGAATGAAAGAATATCTCGGCTCACTTTTCAAAGTAAGTTATACGGCAACAACTGTCCGAACTATTATATATACCGTAGGCCATATTTTTATTGAAACCGTTGCGATCTCACTTATCACTGGAGCTGAGTTTCAAGTAGCTGGGACAGCCGCAATCCTGGGACCCTTGATGAGCGGTTTTTGGTATTGGATCATAGATCGTTGGTGGACTAACAATCATATGAAGATCAGCCACTAATATAAAATTTTCTTTTGATTTTATTTGAGTGCCTTAATCCGTTCAATCACCTCGTCTACGTGACCCTTCACCGATACCTTGGGCCAAGTGAAACGAATAACTCCTCTTGGATCGACAATGAATGTTGATCGAATAATTCCTGTAATCTCTTTTCCATACATTACTTTTTTACCGAAAGCCCCCAGGGGCTTCAAGAGTTTTGCATCTGGATCTGACAATAGTGGAAAAGGAAGTTCGTACTTATCAGTAAATTTCTTATGGCTAGCATAACTATCTCGACTAATACCAAGAATTTGAACTTTCATTCGCTTGAGCTTCGACCACATATCCCGAAAATCACAAGACTCTTGTGTGCATCCCGGAGTCGCGTCTTTTGGATAGGCATAAAGCACCGTCCATTGGCCTTTGAAGAGGCTCTCATCAATGACAAATCCATCCACATCAACAAGATTAAACGGAGGAATTTTTTTACCCACCAAGTTCATCTGACCTTTTTCTATATTATTTCTGTTCTGTATCTTACCCTTAGAAAGGGACGAATTTCTTAATTCTTGTTAATCTAAAGATAGAGAGGTTCCTTTGCTGTCAGATTTGTTAAAACGGCTATGGTGGTGGCCTCTCGTCGTACCCCACAAAAAAACCCTTATCTTAGGTCTTTTGGCAACGATTGCCTGTAGTACAGCAGCTAGTTTTGTTCCCTATTGGTCTGGGAAAGCAGTATATAGTTTGGAGGTAAAAAACTGGGATCAGTCTCGCGTTTTTTTACTCTGGATGCTTATTTTTACTGCTCTTGCCGGTGTAGGTAGATACATAATGCGTAAATATCTCATCGGGCTTTCTCGTGAAATAGAAAAAGAGCAACGCGAAGAAATTTATGATTTTCTCCTTACCCGCCCATATATTTTTTATGAACGTCAAAAAATTGGGGATCTCATGAGTCGAATTGGGGAGGATGTCAGTACCGTTCGAATGGCCACAGGTCCAGGACTCTTAAGTTTTTTACAAGTAGCTAGTGTCTTACCTGTAACCCTTAGTTTGATGTTCTCTACTAGTTGGAAATTAACGGTGGCTGTTATGCTTCCGTTTTCTCTATTAGCATTTGGATTTTATTTCCTTGGACGACTGAGCCATGCAGTGCAAGAAAAACTCCAAGTAGCTTTCTCTAATTTAAGTACTTTTAGTCATGAGACTATAAGTGGTGAGCGCGTTGTACAGGCTTTTGGCTTAGAGAGTATGCGCGTAGAAAAATTTGATAATCTCAGTCGCGCGCACGCGACGTTAAGCATGAAACAAAACGTGATTTATGGTGCTTACGGCCCTATGGCAATGTTTATAGGAGCTCTTGCTACTCTGTCTTTAATTGGTTATGGAGGTACTTTATATCTCCAACAAGCTTTAAGCCTAGGAGATCTGACGGCTTTTTCAGGTTACTTGGTAACCCTAGCGTGGCCTGTGATGTCTCTTGGTTGGGCTATCAATCTTTTTGAGCGAGCACGTGCTGGCCAGACACGTATTGATGAACTGATGGCTCCCATTGAGAGGCCCCTTGATCCTCCTTCTATATCCATTTCAATTTCAGAACCTGCTTCTCTTGAGGTCAAAGATCTAGTTTATCGCTTCGAGAGCTCCAGAGGCTTGGGCCCCTTAAGTCTTTCCCTCTCTGCGGGGACATCCCTAGCTATCGTAGGCGGTGTTGGCTCTGGCAAAACTATTTTGCTACAAGTTTTAGCAGGACTTCGCCACCCCCAAAGTGGTCAAGTATTTGTCGATTCAAAAATCTTAGATGAAACTTCTTTAAGAAAACACTGGGAAAATTTAGGATGGGTTCCCCAAGAAGCTTTTTTGTTTTCCGAATCGTTGCGTAAAAATTTGACTATGGGCTATCCGCAAGCATCTCTCGAAGAGATTCACGAAGTTACTCGGGTTGTCTGTATGGATGATTTAATCAAACGATTACCACAAGGCCTGGATACGGTCGTAGGAGAGCGCGGTGTCATTTTGAGTGGTGGAGAGCGTCAGCGGACTGCCTTGGCTCGTGCACTGCTTCGTCGTCCTCGACTTATTCTTCTCGATGATGCACTATCAGCTGTTGATGCAGAAACCGAAAGCCAAATTCTTATTAACCTTAGATCTTATCTTGGTAAGACAACTCTCATCTTAACTTCGCATCGGGTATTTGTAGCAGAATCATGTCAGAAAATTTTAGTACTTGAAGAAGGTCAAATTATTCAAGAGGGAACCTCTGAGGAATTAGCTAAATCCGATGGACTCTATTCACGGCTTAAAAAATTACAGAGTCTTGAATACGAATTGACTCATAAAGCGGACTCTAAAGTCCCTCTCGGAAAGTAACCTTATTGATTTCCTGAAAAGTGGTAAGTCCAAGTTTTACTTTTTCAAGAGCACTTTCTCGGAGTGTTTGCATACCATGCTGTTTGGCTAGGGATTTAAGTTCTCTGAGTGGGGCATTTTGATAAAGCTTCTCTCTCATTTCATCGTTTAAGCCGAGAAACTCTACAATGGCTTGCCTACCTTTAAAGCCCGTTCCTGTACATTCAACACAACCTTGTTTTTCAAAGAAGGTTCCTCCTACAGCCCAATCAGATTGAACTCCGTTCATTTGGAGTTCTTCTTGAGTGGGTTGATGGGGACGCTTACAAGCAGGGCAAAGGATTTTGACCAAGCGTTGAGCGAGAATACAGTTGAGAGAGGATACAAAATTTGCCGTTGAGATACCCATGTGTGTGAATCGACCAATGACATCAAAAACGTTATTAGCATGGACCGTTGTGAAAACTAAATGACCCGTTAGAGCTGACTGGATTGCGATTTGAGCTGTTTCGGCATCTCGAATTTCTCCAACCAATATTTTGTCTGGATCGTGTCGAAGAATAGATCTCAAACCTAGGGCAAAAGTAAGACCCTTTTTTTCGTTGACGGGGATTTGAGTGACACCCTCTAGTTGGTATTCTACGGGATCTTCGATTGTAATGATTTTATCTTCTGTATTTTTGATTTCACTCAGGACCGCATAAAGAGTTGTTGTCTTTCCACTGCCTGTAGGGCCTGTGACCAGAAACATTCCATAGGGTTCTCTCGAGAAGCGACGCAAACGAGCGAGTTCAGTAGGCGAGAAGCCTAAAATATCTAAATTTAAGGCTGAGAATTCTCGTGTTAAATTTTCTTTATCTAAGATACGGATGACTGCATCTTCACCGTGTATGGTTGGCATAATAGATACTCGAAAGTCGATGGCGCGCCCACGAACTTTCAATTTGAATCGACCATCTTGGGGTTGGCGCTTCTCTGAAATATCTAATTCAGACATGACTTTGATTCGAGAGATGATTGATGGCGCAAATCGACGATCGATAGGCTCAGAAGCAGAGTAGAGACTGCCATCGATCCGGTACTTAAGCAAGATGTGCGTTGCAGATGTTTCAAGATGTATATCACTTGCACGCCTTTGTAGTGCATTAAAAATAGTAGTATCTACGAGGCGAACAATGGGCGCCTCATCTTTGTCTGTCAATTTTTCAAAATCGAGTACTTCTTCGACGATATCTTCTTCCCGTAGTACCTGAACTTTTAATGCTTCGCCTGCTTCATCGAGGATTTTTTGACCGCTCTCAGATTTCTTGAGAACATCTTGAATCTGATGGGCGGGAGCTCCCGTGAAAGTTAAAGGTCGACCTATCTCAAATCTCAAAATATCTTGAACACGGACATCTAGCGGATCTACCATGGCCAAGATTAATTTGTCTCCGGAAATTTTCACGGGGACAAATTGGTATTTCAACATTAAATCGAGTGAGACAGACTTGAATAAAGTGAAATCCACGGCCTCAATAGCGAGGTCTAGTTCGGGGTACAAACCCATGTATTTCAACACTGAATTTTCTGAGGCTTCAGCGGAATTAGGCTTGGGTGCACCTTTTTGGGGTAATGGATTCATAAATGCGACCATTTTCTATTTGTGTTGAGAAAAATAGCAAGATTCGTCGAGTCTAAATTCTATTATCCCTTGATTAGATGATTGACCCAAGTACTGTCAAAACCCCACAATATAACTAGGCGGAGATCCCATGCAAGGCTATGCACCTATTTTGTTGCTCATTGCTATATCCCTTACCTTACCTGCTTTAGTGTGGAGTCTTTCTCGCTTAATTCGCCCAAGTTTCTACAGCGTATCAAAGCATTCAACCTACGAGTGTGGAATTGCAACGACCACTGATGCCCGAGAAAAATTCAGTGTTAGATATTATCTTGTCGCGGTCCTTTTCTTAGTGTTTGATGTCGAAACCGTTTTTCTGCTTCCCTGGGCTCTTCAGATGAAAGAGTTATGGATTTTTGGATTAGTAGAGATGGGTATATTTCTGTTTTTGTTGTTAATTGGGTACGCCTATATTTGGTCAAAAGGCGCCCTAAATTGGGAGTAATTCATGTCCGTTATACTTAATCAACCCTCATCACTCGAACACATATTGATTACTACTAAAGTAGAAAAAGTAGTCAATTGGGCACGAGCCTCATCGGTATGGCCGATGACCTTTGGATTGGCCTGTTGTGCAATTGAAATGATGGCAGCGGGTGCTAGTCGTTTTGATTTCGACCGATTCGGCGCAGGAATTTTTCGTGCAACTCCACGACAATCGGACTTGATGATTGTCGCCGGAACGGTTACTTATAAGATGGCTCCCGTGATCAAGAAACTATATGATCAAATGCCAGAACCCAAATGGGTAATCGCCATGGGATCCTGCGCTACAGCAGGGGGACCGTTTGATAGTTACCACACTATTCAGGGGGTCGATAAAATTATCCCCGTAGATGTATACATACCTGGATGTCCTCCTCGTCCTGAGAGCTTGATTTATGGTTTTCTAAAACTACAAGATAAAATTATGACGTCCAGCATGTCGGATCGTTATGGTGAAATTTTCGAGTCTGTTGGGTAACCAATGCCTATTACCAAAGTATGGATTGAAGAAGGTTGTATCGTATGCAACGCCTGTGAGGCAGAATGCCCCGATGTATTTCATGTCACAGCCGATAGTTGTCATATCAAGGCTGATGCCAGAATAGATGGTCAAGAAGATGAAAATCGTTCCTCTAAATCTGTCCTTCAGAACGGACTTCAATCATCTTTAGAAACCAGCATTATTGCAGCGGCTGTAGCATGCCCAGTTAACGTAATTCAATACGAACAAATAATTTCACAGATACCTATCGAGCCTCCCAAGATTGAAGTAGAGGTTGCGATAGAAGTTATTACCTCTGTGGTTCCAATGGTCGCGGAAACTGAGCCTGCTTTGGCTAAAGTTCAATCCGTGATTTCCGAAACAATAACTTCTGCGCCGAAACCTCGGATTACAGAAGTCTGGATTGATGAAGGTTGTATCGTATGTAATGCATGCGAAGCTGAGTGCCCAGAAGTCTTCCATGTGACAGCAGATAGTTGTCATATCAAAGCCGATGTTCGACTTGATGGAAAAGAAAACGAAAATCGATTTGAAAAGTCTAAAATTAAGCAAGTACTAGGGGAATCGTTAGTTGAAAAAATTATCTCGGCAGCTGCAGGTTGCCCTGTAGATGTTATTAAATATGGCGTCTTTGGAGATGTGCCTAAGATCGAAAAGAAACTCGATGCAGTGCATGATCATAGTCCCGATGCAGTTCGATCTTTTGTTTGGGACATCGCCGCCGCACCCAATCGAGTTGTAGTGATGCCCAAAACAATCCCTCTTCCAAGTCTGAGGACTTTTTTAGCCGAACAAGAGGCACAAAAAATTGCCGATGAAGCCAAGTGGCAAAAGCAATTGGCTGATTATGAAATCAATAAAACCAAGGCTCTCGGTGAAAACAAAGAGCCACCCAAGGCTCCCGTTCGTCCTGCACCCAAAAAAGATGATAACGATATGATTGCTCCGGTACCCGCTTCAGCCGATGCTCCAGAACTTCTTTATCTGAGGGAGAAGCTTGGAGCTAGCGTTCAAGAAATCTTCCAACAATCTGGAGAATTAGTATGTCAAGTGGCTCCCGAAGCAATTCTAGAAGCATTAGTATTATGTAAAGATGATCCAGCATTAAAATTTGAAATGCTTGTTGATGAAACAGCAACGCACTATCCTGTAGCTGATGAATTTAAATTTTCTATTGTTTACCATTTGACTAGTCTTTCTCGTCAACGTCGCCTGCGATTACGCATATTAATACCTGAAAACTATGATGTAGAAAGCGCAGTATCTGTTTATCCTGGTGCCAATTGGCTTGAACGAGAAGTGTTTGATATGTTCGGAATACGTTTTAAAAACCATCCCGATCTTAGACGAATTCTCTGTCCCGACGATTGGGAAGGGTATCCTTTGCGCAAGGAATATCCCACCTTAGGACTTGGGCAGCGTGAAATAGATTTCCGTGAAGATCGATCTGGTGTTTTAATGCGCCTGTCTTTAGAAAAAGCAGGAAATCTCAATATAAATCTCAAGAAACCAGAAGCCAACTAGGAGTTTGATCGGTGTTTAAAAATGAGGAATTAGAAATTAATCTCGGACCTCAGCATCCTTCAACCCACGGTGTGCTTAGAGTTAAACTTCGTCTCGATGGTGAAACGATCGTCAAATGCACGCCCATTGTGGGCTACCTCCACCGCGGAGTCGAAAAGATTTGCGAGAATAAAACTTTTTTTCAAGGTCAGGTCTGGACCGACCGTATGGATTATGTGGCCGCTGTAAGTAATAATCTTGGATGGGCAGAGTCAGTAGAAAAATTATTTGGTATTCATGTACCGCGTCGAGCTCATTACGTTCGAACGATGATGACAGAACTGAATCGTATCAGCTCCCATCTGTTATGGCTCGGAACTCATGCACTAGATATTGGAGCTATGACCGTATTTCTTTATGCCTTCCGAGAGCGCGAACAGATTCTCGATTGCTTTGAGTCATTTTGTGGGGCACGTCTAACCACGACAGCTTTTCGGATTGGAGGCTTGCGCGAAGACATTCCTCCGGGATTCATCAAGCAGGTTCAAGCTTTTCAAGATAGATTCTTAGACTGTATCGATGAATACGAGACTTTATTGACCGAAAATCGTATCTGGAAAAGGAGAACCATTGGTATTGCTCCTATAAATGCAGATGAATGTATTGCTTTCGGAGTCACGGGCCCAGTTCTTCGTGCTGCCGGCGTCAAATATGATGTCAGAAAAGCATTTCCTTACGCCGCATATGCAGAAATGAATTTCGAAATACCGACCCGAACAGAAGCGGATACATACGCTCGCTATCTCGTTCGTCTCGAAGAGTTCAGACAGAGTCATCACATCATACAGCAATGTATTGACGGGCTCCCCGAGGGCAATGTGATGGCAAAGATTCCCAAAGTATTAAAATCTGAAGTGAATGAAATTTATCATCCTATTGAAGCGCCGAAAGGCGAACTTGGGTATTACCTAGTTGGGGAGAAGGGTGGACAAAACCCTTATCGTTTTCATGTTCGGGGTCCCTCTTTTGTTAATTTACAAGCCCTACCGCAAATGACGGAAGGCCGTTTACTTGCAGATGTGATCGCCGCTATTGGAACACTTGATGTCGTTCTAGGTGAGGTAGACCGATGATGACTCCCGTTCAGCAGGTCGTAATGGCCATAATTCAAATTACTGTACTGGTCTCAATCATTCTTTTGATCGTGCCGCTAATGACATTCGCCGAAAGAAAAGTCATCGGTTACATCCAGGTTCGCCTAGGAGCGACCCGCCAAGCTGGAGGGATACGAGGTTTTGCCGCTGGGATCAATAAACTTTCTTGGGCCATGGGTCGAATACCCATCTTATCGTTCTTCAGAGGTCTACCCGTTTTTGCTGCCGACGGATTAAAGCTCCTTCTTAAGGAAGATATTGTTCCTGATCGAGCGGATCGTTTTGTATTCGTCATTGCACCGGTCATTTGTATGATTCCTGCCTTCGCAACTTTCGCAGTCATCTGCTTCTATCCTGGAACCCTATTCACCTTTCCAACAACATTTCCCATCATAGGCGGCTTGCCCTTCACGGGTTTCTTGACAGATATAAACGTAGGCTTACTGTACATTATGGCCGTTGGGTCAATTGGTGTTTATGGGATCGTTCTTGGGGGCTGGGCTTCTAATTCGAAATATCCTCTTCTTGGGGGTCTCCGAAGTGCAGCTCAAATAATCAGTTATGAAATTCCTCTGAGCCTTTCTCTCCTAGTAGCAGTAGTGCTTTCTGGAACATTAAATTTTAGAGAACTCTCGCTTTATCTAGCAGGTGTTCCCATGGTCACGGCCGCTGGAGAGATCGTGCAGATGCCCTTAATTGCAGCAATCCCCTTATTCTTTGGATTCTTTTTTTACATCACATGTGGCTTTGCAGAAACCAATCGTGTTCCATTTGATTTGGCCGAAGCTGAAACTGAGTTGGTATCAGGATTTCATACGGAGTATAGCGGCATGAAGTTTGCCTGGTTCATGTTGGCTGAATATGCAAACATGATGGCAGTTTCGGCCATTGCAGCAGGATTTTTCCTCGGCGGACACTACTTATTACCTTTCGGCCTCCAAAGATTTGTTCCTGATTCCATTCCCTTTCTTGCTCAACCTAGTTTGTTATTCTTCTTTGGTAAAGTCTTTTTTTTACTTTTTACCTTTCTTTGGGTACGCGCCACGCTCCCTCGATATCGATACGATCAGCTGATGAGCGTAGGTTGGAAATGGCTTATTCCTGTCACCCTTGTTAACCTTGTCATCGCTGCAACTATTCGGCTAATTTTTTAGGATCACTATGTCTATCTTAAAAAAACTACTTCCCTTGGATATTGCCTCAGGCATGAAGTTGACTGGAAAATACTTCGGTAGAAATTTCTTGCAGGCCAATCGATCCAAAAAGCATATTCATATCACAGTGGAATACCCCGAAACGCCTATCTCAATTGCCCCGCGCTTTCGAGGGCGACTCCAAATGCTCCGCGATGAGCAGGGTGAGATTAAGTGCGTTTGTTGTTTGGCATGTGAAAAAATATGTCCTACTCAGGTTATTACAATTAGTAAGGGTAAAAAAGAAGGACGTAAAACCCCCTTTCCGACTCGCTATGACTTTGAGATGGAACGCTGTATTTTCTGCGAGTTCTGTGTTGAAAGTTGCGGATTCGATTCAATCATCCTAAATCATCAGTTTGAGTTAGCAGCTTACAACCGAGAGGATTTCTCGATTGGTATGGAAGGGCAATTTCAAGACATGTTTCGCGTCTCACCTGTAGGTCAACACTCTATATCATCAACTAAAAACCCTGATTCTCCTGATTACACCTAATAGGCACAATCTATGAATGCATTATTCATTACAATTGGTCAAAATCTTTTCTTCGTGTTCGGTCTTTTGGCCTGTGCTGGGGCTGCAGCCATGGTTCTTTCTAAATCTGCAGTTCATAGCGTTCTTAGTTTTTTATTTTCTATGATTATGGTAGCTGCTTGTTTTTTATGTCTAAGTGCAGAATTTTTAGGTATGGCTCAACTCCTCATTTATGCCGGTGGTATTGTGGTTCTTTTTCTTTTTGTCGTCATGCTTGTTGAACTAACCAAGTATAAAGAAAAAAGTTTATTTGCCCTGCAGACCAAATGGTCTATTCCTCTTATTTTAGTTGCGATGGCTACATTTGCTTACACAATGAAATCTAATTTATTTAACGCCCCGGCTTCAGTTGCCTTAACGCTACCTCCAGATCTTGTTCAAGGCCTTTCTGTAAGTGCTCAAAATGCTCAAAGTGTGAGTCGAGGCTTGTTTGCAGGGTTCTTATTACCTCTTGAAATCCTTTCCGTGATCCTATTGGTCTCTCTCGTAGGGGCGCTCGTTCTTGCAAAATCAGAGCGTGTGGCATGATCTCACTCAATGTCGTCCTTTTTGTCTCTTCTCTGATGTTTTTCATCGGAGTTGCGGGTGTTTTAATTCGACGTAATGTATTGATTATTTTAATGTCGGTTGAACTCATGCTCAATGCTGCAAATCTTAATCTCATCGCATTTTCTAGACAGAGCGGAACCGTAGAAGGTCAGGCTTTTGCACTCCTAGTAATGGGCTTTGCAGCAGCTGAAGTTGCAATAGGCCTTGCTCTAGTCGTAGCGTTGTATCGACGTAAAGATACGATCCAGGCCGACGATATTAATTTACTGAATGGATAACCTTTATGAATGAATCATCAATTCCTCATTTAATGGCAGTCTCTCATTCAGTTTCCTATTTATGGCTCATTCCATTTCTTCCTCTATTTGGATTTCTAATCAATGGATTAACGGGTAAATATCTTCGTAATAATCAATTGGTCAATGGTATTGCTCTAGGCTCTGTTGGAGTTTCGTTCTTACTCTCGGCATTTTATTTTTTCCAGCTCCTACAACTACCCGAGGCCTCTCGAAGTCTTCACCAATCTTTGTGGACATGGTTCGACGTAGGCGGCGCCCGTATTGCAGGTAACGTCCTAACGTATGCCACAGTGGAGTGGGCTTATAAATTTGATGTATTGAGCGCAACCATGGCCCTGTTAGTTACGGGAGCAGGCTTTCTGATCCATCTCTTTAGCACTGGATACATGGAAGAAGAGCAAAAAGATCATCGGTATTACCGCTTCATGGCTTATCTTAACCTCTTTATATTTAGCATGCTCAATCTGGTACTAGGCGCCAATATCTTAATGATGTTTTTAGGATGGGAAGGCGTCGGACTTTGCTCTTATCTTCTCATTGGTTTCTATTTTGATAAAACCTATGCGGGCGATGCCGCCAAGAAGGCATTCGTTACAAATCGTATTGGTGACTTCGGCTTTATGCTAGGTTTCTTTCTGATATTTATGGTTTTTGGATCTTTAGACTTCGATACCCTAATGGGTTCAGCAAGATCTATCATGTCTTCACAGTCAATCACTCTTTTTGGCCACACCGCTACTCCTACTTTTTGGATGAATCTCATTGGAGGTTGTTTATTCGTTGGGGCTATGGGTAAATCCGCACAAATTCCTCTTTATGTATGGTTACCTGACGCCATGGCAGGCCCCACGCCTGTTTCGGCACTTATTCATGCTGCGACGATGGTCACATCAGGTCTCTATATGATTACTCGACTTAATTTTATTTTCATTAACGCGCCTGCTGCGCTTCATTTGATTTTGTTTGTCGGCGCTTTGACGGCTCTCATGGCAGCCTCAATGGGGTTAGCCCAAAATGATATCAAAAAGGTACTTGCTTACAGCACCGTCTCACAACTCGGATTTATGTTCATGGGTATGGGTGCAGGAGCTTTTACTGCAGGTATGTTCCATGTCTTTACGCACGCATTTTTCAAGGCATGCCTATTTCTAGGTTCCGGTTCTGTGATTATGGCTTGTCATCACGAACAAGATATGCGCAACATGGGCGGATTGAGAAAATATATGCCGTGGACCTTCTGGTCAATGTTGCTTTCAACTTTTGCTATCGCAGGCATATTCCCGTTCAGCGGATTCTTTTCCAAAGATGAAATTCTTTGGAAAGTTTTCGAAGAGTGGTATCAAGGGGGAACTTATCAAGGATCTACCCTTTATCTTGCAACGTGGTTGATGGGGATGGTCGCTGCTTTCTTTACCGCATTTTATATGATGCGACTAATTTGTATGACCTTCCTGGGTAATTACCGCGGTAATGGTGATGATCCCTATCATTTGACCGTTCATGAAGAAGCTCATGGCCACGATCATCACCAAGGCGGCACACATGTGCCCCATGAGGTCCCATGGAATATGTGGGTACCCGTTTTTATTTTGGCACTTTTGGCTGTGGGCGGCGGTTTTCTGAATGTACCCCATGCCCTCCATTTTTTAGGTCATTCTTATTTCTCTGAATGGATTTCTCCGATCCTTTATCAGGTCGCATCAATTCCAGAAGGCATCGAAGCCGTTTCTAAGATGGAATATGTTCTTATGATTTGGGCAACGGTGATTTGGGCTCCAGGAGCTATGGCCCTTGCTTACTGGATGTACGCATCAGATCCTTCATGGTCACGTGCTCAGGCCTTTGTCAAAAACTACCCTGGTCTCTTTGAATGGGTGCATGCTCGATATTATATTGATGAATTTTATGAAGCTTTGATAATCAAACCTATGAAGCGACTCGGTGGTCAGTTATGGTCTTTTGACACCTGGGTTGTTGATGGGATGGTCAATGGCGCTAGTCGTGCGACCCTTCTATTGGCAGATTTGAGCTATTGGTTCGACACCTATATTGTTGATGGCCTCGTTAATTTTGTAGCGTGGATATTTCAACAATTTGCTTCTCTATTCAAAGCTTTTCAATCTGGTCGAGTTCAAAATTACGCCTTTGTAATGCTTTTGGGTTTTGTTCTTCTAATATTTTTTAAATTCCTTGTTTAACACCTTATAGTTTGGAGATTTCATGAGTCAATTTGCTAATACTCTCCTCATGCTAGCAGCAACTTTTATACCCTTTGTTGCAGCCATAGTATTGCTCTTTGTTCCAAAGGATCGAAGTGAAATCTTCAAGAAAGGTGCTTTATTTGCCACTGTTCTTAGCTTCGCGCTTAGCGTCCCCTTCTTCTTCGCTTACGATCGTACAAGTGATGCAGTTCAATGGGCCCAGAGTTGGTCATGGATTCCTTCACTAGGTATTCAGTTTAGTGTTGGAATGGATGGGATAAGCTTGCTGTTGTGGTTGCTAACTACGTTTATTGGACCTATTGCCATTCTATGTTCATGGGAAGCCATTACTGAGCGACTCAAGGAATATTACGTCTGGTTATTAGTGCTCCAAACTGCGATGCTTGGCGTGTTTATTACCCAGGATATGTTTCTATTTTATGTTTTTTGGGAAGTTATGCTCGTTCCAATGTATTTCTTGATTGGTATTTGGGGAGGTCCCCAAAAGCTTTATGCGGCGATCAAGTTATTTCTCTATACACTCGCCGGTTCTGTCCTTTTACTGGTAGCTGTTCTTGCAATCTATTTCTTGCAAGTTGAGACCAATGGGACTCTTGATTTCTCTTTGGCATCATTTCAAGCCATGGCTCCCGTTATTGCCGAGCAAACCAGGACTTATCAAACCCTCCTCGCCCTTGCTTTCTTTCTTGCTTTTGCGATCAAAGTTCCCATGTTTCCATTTCATACTTGGTTGCCAGATGCGCACGTCCAAGCACCTACCGCTGGATCCGTCATTCTTGCCGGTATTTTATTAAAAATGGGCACTTACGGTTTTGTACGTTTATTGCTTCCAATTTTCCCTACAGCCGTCAAGGATTTGATGCCTTGGTTCATCGCTCTATCGCTCATTGGGATTATCTATGGAGCCCTTGTAGCCATGATTCAGAAGGATATGAAGAAGCTAGTGGCCTATAGTTCGGTAAGCCATTTGGGTATGTGTATGTTGGGTATCTTCGCTTTAAATCCTTATGGATTTAAGGGAGCTCTTTTCCAAATGATTAATCATGGAATCAGTACGCCTGGTTTGTTCCTTGCGGTGGCTGTTGTCTATGATCGACGTCATACGCGAATGATTGCAGATTTTGGGGGTCTTTCCGAGACCATGCCGGTTTACTCAACAATTTTTATGATTATGACAATGAGCTCTATTGGGTTACCTCTTTTAAACGGTTTCATTGGTGAGTTAATTATTCTTCAGGGTTCTTTCCAAGCATTCCCTTGGGCAGCCGTGGTCGCTACTACTGGTATTATCTTGGGCGCTGCTTATATGTTGTGGATGTTTCAGCGTGTAATGTTTGGATCTATTTCAGATGTCAATCGCAAAATGCCTGATTTGACCCCACGTGAAATCATAGTCTTCGCACCTTTGGTGGTGATGGCTATCTGGATTGGGCTTTACCCTCGTCCTTTAATGGACATAATGGATCGTCCAGTGGCGAAATTAGTAAGACAATTAAGCCCGGATTATTACCAAGCTCCTTCACTGAGTGCAGATCAAGAGAAAGCAAAACAAGAAGGAATGAGAGGAATGGAAGCGCCTCAAAACCCAAACAATACTGGCAACTCTGAAGTCATCGAGGAGAAGCGCTAATGCCCGGTTTTGCCCAAAGTCTTTTAGCCGCTCTTTGGCAAGATGCACCGCTTGTACAAGCCCCCTTTTTCCTAATTGGGGTTGCGAGTCTCATGTTGTGGCCTGGCGACCTTTTGATTCCCCGGGATAAAAAGCGTCGTTGGTCACTTTTAACTCAGATCACACTTGCTATCACGATCTTCCTAATTATCCTCACGCCTCATCGGTCAGGATTTTCTAGCATGTTGCGTATCGATACGATGACGCAAGCTTTTCAGTTAATCTGCACTCTGGCTACTATAGCGACTGTGGCACTATCTACTAAGTTGTTAGATCTCATGCATGAACATACCGTCGAGTTCTACGCACTTTTACTCTTCGCCTTGTCAGGAATGTTATTTCTTTGTGGTGCCACGGATCTTGTGACTATTTATTTTTCTATTGAATTGATGGCACTCCCTATTTACGTTTTAGTTGGCTACCTTCGTGAGCAAGAAAGAGGTATTGAAGCGGGAGTAAAATACTTCCTTCTCGGGGCTTTTTCGAGTGGCATTATGATTTATGGCATCAGTCTAGTATTCGGTGCGACCGGAGGAACAACTACCAATCTTGATCGTCTAGCCTCTGAATTGGTCATCGCAATGGATTCACGGGCCACAATGGTGACTCTAGGTGTCTTGATGGTCCTTGTAGGCATGGCCTTCAAGGTTGCCGTTGTCCCCTTTCATATGTGGACTCCGGATGCTTATGATGGCGCTCCTACTCCGATCACAGCATTTATGGCGAGCGCTCCAAAAGCTGCTGCTATTTTTGCTTTTGCTAGGATTTTTGGAGTTGGCTTTCATAATATTTCCAACACATGGATTCTTGGGATGGAATACATGGCCGCAGCAAGCATGATCTTGGGAAATGTTGCTGCTTTGCGTCAGCAATCGATGAAACGCATGTTGGCTTACTCCTCTATTGCTCACGTAGGCTATATGATGCTAGCGATACTCTCCAATGATCCTAATCTCTCAGTTATGAGTTTCTCAGGGGTCCAGACTCTGTGGCTTTACGTTTTCTCCTATCTTTTTATGAATTTCGGTGCTTTCGCTGTCATTACTTTTCTCCAAGGGAAGGGCGAAGGAGAACGTATCGAAGATTTTAGGGGTCTATCTCATCGCAATCCTTGGCTAGCTTTTGCCATGATGTTATTCCTATTGAGTCTGGCGGGAATTCCGCCCCTCATTGGTTTTTTCAGTAAATTCATACTCTTTAAAATGGCCCTTGAGAGAGGTTTCGTTCTTCTGACAGTGATCGCTGTTCTAACGAGTGCTGTGAGTGCGTATTATTATCTTGGAGTCATCAACCAAATGTATTTTAGATCTCATCCGAATAAAGAGCCGCTTAAAACAGATCGTGTGACAGGCTATCTAGTTAGTATTTGTGCCATCGTAGTCTTATTGGGTGTCTCAGCAGGCCGATGGCTCATTGAGGTTGTTGATAACATTAAATTATGAAATCAGATCAAAATCCAAAGAATTCGGGGCCCAATGAGCGTGCCTTGTGGAGTGATCTTAGCTCTCTTGCTTTTGTATTTCCTATTTCCATTACTGTAGGTTTCTTTCTTGGAAAATGGATAGGGGGGTGGTTTGGAAATGCTACTCGTGGTCAATGGATCGGTTTAATCTGGGGGATTGCGACTGCATTTTACGAACTCGCTAAGACGTCCCAACGTCTAAATCGCAAAAATACTGATCCCAAGGAAAAGTAGTGGGAATTTCCTCGGCAATTCCTGGAGGGGAGACCCTAAAAAGACTCAGTCAATTCCAGGCAGGGCTTTGGATCACGGGCCTCTTGATTTACGGATGGACGTCCTTTAATAGCTTCATCGTCTTTACTTTGTCGGGAAGCCTGAGTCTTCTTCTTTGGGCTACGCAACGTATCTTTCTTGATCGTATGCTGTCTGAAAATCTGAGACGTCGCTGGGTTTATGGAAGTCTATTCGGAAGTAAACTGATATTGATCATTTTGTTTGTGCGTGAGATTATGAAGTATTATCCAAGCGAAGGCATACCTTTGGCTTTTGGCATAAGTCTTTTTCCAGCTAGTATTCTTCTCGAGGCTTTACGTTCGATATTTCTTAAAGGTTCAACAAGGGTATAGCGCATGGAACATCACGCATCATATATCGCCAAATGGCTGACTGAAATTTTTGGCCTGGCGCGTTACCAGTGGACTGGATTTGGCATCTTAGAACGTAACGGACAATTAGTTCATGAATCATTTTCAATTCTTGAACGTTATGATCATTTGTTGAATGCTTCCTTGGCCGCTCTAGCTGCAATGATTATTGCGACCTGGATTCGTTCTCGTATGAATAAGATTCCAAGCCCGATCCAGCAGATATTCGAAATGGTTATTAGTGGACTAGACGATATGGTCAAGGCGAGTATTGCACACCATGCCGAACGTTATTTACCCTTTATTGGTACCATCGCTCTTTTTGTGTTCTTCAATAATCTGTTTGGTATTACGCCAGGATTATCCCCAGGAACGAGCAATTGGAATGTGACTCTTGGCGCGGCTCTGGTCGTTTTCTGTTACTACAATTTTCATGGCATGAAAGCGAAGGGATTCTGGTCCTACTGGGGTCATTTCGCAGGCCCGGTAGTTTTTCTTATACCCCTAATGTTCCCTTTAGAAATTTTGGGTCTTTTAAGTCGTAATTTAAGCCATTCGCTTCGACTTTTTGGCAATATTGCCGGTGAACATCTCGTAGCCGGCATCTTTTTTAGTATTTTGCCTCTCTTTTTGCCCATCCCAATGTTATTTTTAGGATTGTTCTTCGGGTTAATTCAAACCTTTGTTTTCACGGTTCTTTCTATTATTTATTTGTCGGGCGCTGTTGCCCATGATCATTAATTTTCCAACGAAGCAGTGAATCCTGCTCATTTTTAGGAGTTTATATGAAAAAGTTCTTCACAACGGCTTTCATCTTCGGAATCTCCCTATCGCTTTTTGGGATGCAAGAAGCTACACCTGCCGTTACTAAGTCAATCTTTGAAGGTCAATTTTTAGCTCATCTTTCCCTTGCTATTGCTGCAGTGGGTTGTGGTCTTGCTCAAGGAAAGGCTGTTGCCGCTGCTTGTGAAGGCATCGCACGAAATCCTCAAGCTGCCGGTGAGATTCGCACAACTATGATCATTGGACTTGCTCTTATTGAAGCGCTTGTCATTTATGCACTTGTGGCTGCATTTGCCATCAAGTAAATCTTTATATATAAAAAAAGGGCGCTTAGGCGCCCTTTTTTTTTGATGAAAGCATGAGAATTTAATATACAGAAACCTTCATCAACTAAATTACCCACATCGTATGGGCGGATGATGTGTCATTTCATAAAATTAATAAATGCGGACTTGGTGAGGCTGAAGGTACAAAAATCATTCGTAGTAACCTAAAAGTAGGGAGTTTTACTCTATGGGACAAATATGGTTCAGGATGCAGTATGAAGTATGAAAAGCGAACTGAATTGCTTTGGTCGGAGTTAGAACAATGACCGTTCTTCGTCTGATTCTCGCTGATCAGCTTTCTGAATCTATTACATCACTGCAAGGGATAAACAAAAAAAGGGACACCATCATGCTATGTGAAGTGATGGAGGAAGCTAGTTGCGTTCCTCATCACCCAAAAAAAATTGCGTTCTTATTTTCTGCCATGCGACATTTTGCAGCGGAGTTAGAATCAAGTGGCTTACGGGTGCGATACGTAAAATTGAATGATTCTAAAAATACAGGTAGTTTCACCGGTGAACTGAAACGTGCAGTTCAAGAATTAAAACCCTCAAATGTGGTAGTGACCGAACCTGGTGAATATCGTTTGCTAGAAATGATGAAAGCCTGGCAAAAAACGTTCGATATTCCGGTGGAAATTCTTCCCGACAAACGCTTTCTGGCAACGCATGCAGAGTTTGCAGCATGGGTAAAGGACAAAAAACAGCTCCGCATGGAGTTTTTCTACCGCGAAATGCGTAGAAAATATGGGTTACTAATTGAACCAGGTGACAAACCCACGGGTGGCGAATGGAATTATGACAAGGAGAATCGTAAACCACCGAAATCAGGTATGACCGTGCCTCTTCGCATGAGTCATCAAAAATCAATTATCACCAACGAAGTATTGACCTTGGTCAAAGAACGCTTTAGTCATCATTTTGGAACGCTGGAGCCATTTCAGTATGCGGTTACACGTAAACAAGCACTGATGGAGCTTGAGCATTTCGCCACGCATCTTCTTCCTAATTTCGGTGACTATCAGGATGCCATGGTGGCGGGTGAGCCGTATCTTTATCATTCGCTGATTTCCAGCTATCTCAACGCGGGTTTGCTGTTACCGCTAGAGATATGTCAGCAGGCGGAAGTAGCTTATCGCACAGGAAAAGCACCGCTGAATGCAGTAGAAGGCTTTATTCGTCAAGTTCTCGGTTGGCGAGAGTATATTCGCGGTATTTATTGGCATCTCATGCCCGAATATGGGGAGCGCAACAGCCTTGATGCCACGCGACCATTGCCAGAATTTTACTGGGGTGCTCCGACCCATATGTTTTGTATGGCAGAATCGGTGCGTCACACACGCGATCATGCCTATTCCCACCATATTCAGCGCCTAATGGTAACAGGTAATTTTGCACTACTCACAGGGTTGGATGTGAAGGCGGTACAGACGTGGTATCTCGCAGTCTACTCCGATGCGTATGAATGGGTAGAAATGCCCAATACGCTAGGCATGGCATTGTTTGGTGATGGTGGAGTCGTAGCCAGCAAGCCTTATGCCGCTAGCGGAAAATACATTCACCGTATGAGCAATTATTGTGAAAAGTGTAAGTATGACCCCGATGAAATGACGGGTGAAAAGGCCTGCCCATTTAATGCGCTGTATTGGGATTTTCTGGTACGTAACGAAGACAAGTTTCGCGGTAATCAACGCATGCCGTACGTATTTTCGACATGGGATAAGTTTACGCCAGAAAAAAAACGGGCGATTCGAACGCAAGCAGCATTGAGTTTACAGAAAATGGCGGAAGGCACTTTATGATCGAAGCATTTGTGGATCAGAGGCCTTCAGGAGATTTCTTGGTAGGCCATTGGCTAATTAAGGTGGCAAAGAACATCAACGTAGCTCCCAAAATTGAAATTAAACCTAACTGATCTCGAATACCCGGAATCCAACCTGTCGCTGCAAGCAAGGCCCCAAATACTGGCTCAAGAGAAAAGATCACCCCTGTCTCTGTGGAGGTAAGAGAAGGCTGAAAGCGACACTGAAGCCAGAAAGCTATGGAGGTTGCAAAAATCGCTAGGTACAGTAGTGGAATCCAAAAAGAAGTTTGATAACTGAGTTGCTTTAGGAGATTAAATTGTTCAGGGGTTGTTTGAACAAAAGCCATAGCGCTGAGAACAATAGCTACAACAGAACATTTAAGGAGAGCCAAGATGAGAGGAGCCGAACGTTTAGCGTAGATAGACGTTAAGACAATATTCACTCCAATTAGAAAAGCAGAGAGGAGGGTTTGAGAATCTCCTACAGTCCATCCACCAAAGGGCTGTTTGGGACTATAAACAAAAAGACCTAATCCAAGAATCGCTATGAATGAAGCGATGACGTGATATCGATTAAACTTATCGCCTAAAAGTGTTGCTAAGATAAAAGTGAAAATGACATAGAAGCCAGTGATAAATCCTGACTTAGTTGCGGTTGTTGTTTGAAGTCCGTGCATTTGAAGCCAAAAGATAGCTGCTAAACCAATACCTAGTACCAAGCCATCGATATAAGTCTGACGAGGGAACCGTAAGGGTTGCGTCAACACGAATACTAAAAGTATCAAAGATCCGATGGTAAAGCGTATACCTAGAAGTAATTCAGGAGTCAAACCCGTCATTAAGAGATATTTGGCGATTGGGAAAGTGAGTCCCCATATTAGCGACGTTAATAAAATAAAAAAAAGACCACTAAAATGGGAGGCACGTTGCGGTACATTCATTTGGAATCCTTAATCAAGCTCCCAAACAATCTTTATGGGAATTCGAGCTTTATGGTTGCCTATGATGTCAACGTTAATTATGTCGATACCATAACGCTTTTTCGAATTTAGTTTCTCAGCATTACCTTCGATAATCAAAAGAGCATCTTTTCCTTCAATATTTGTCGATGCCTTGATCCATCCCGATGAACGGGTATCTATAGCATTGATATCGACCTGTTGATCTATATTTGAATGAAAACGAATTGTTGTTTTAGCGGAAGGTTTCTCAGATAAATTAACCCAAAAGATAACTTCTTGACTAATATCCAAATCTGGAATCACCTTAGCTTTTAGGGTTAGTAGCGTGGTAGGGCTTTGAGGATCATTTGTAACAACTTGTATACTTTTTATTACATCGCCTTTCATTCCGGTTGTATCAAGCGTGACTTCAATGATTGAAATCTCTTTTGGTTGGAGTCCCCATTGTCCTAGTACGGTCGATGCGCATCCACAGGATGGACGTAATTCAGAAATCTGAAGATATGCGTTACCTTGGTTGCTGATTTTGTATGTACCTTTAACTTTTGTATTACTCTTTACGGATCCTAGATCTAACATCTTTGTTTGGAATGAAACGGTTTGACCCTGAAGAGATCCTAGTATTATAGTTATCGATAGACTAAGAATTAATTTTTTCATTGAGATGATCCTGCTAAAGATTTTGCGGTGACCCATACATCCATAGCTGTAAGCTTTGTCATGCAGGGATGATTTTTTACAAAACACTTAGATTTAAAACAGGGCGAACAGGAGATGCCAGCTTTACGCATTTCGCTACTGTAAGGACCCCAAGGCAAAGAACCTTCTGGATCCGTAGCCCCATAAAAGGTAAGCGTTTTGGTTCCCGTAGCTGCTGCTAAGTGAGATAAACCCGAATCGTTTCCTATTGCTAGTCGTGATTGATGAAGCCATGCTGCAGCTTCTTTAAGCGTTGTTTTTCCAGCTAGATTGATTCCGTCTCCTTGGGCGATGGCATCACACAGGCCAACTTCCTCAGGGGAGCCCAATATAACAACTTGAAACCCTTCAGAGCGAAATAGTAAAAGCAGTTGGCGATAAGCATCGGCAGGCCACATTTTTGAAGTCCAAGTAGATCCAGGCATCATCACGACATAAGGTTGCGCAGGAGTATCAATCTTGATATGAGGCTTAAAATCAGCAAAGGGCATATCGGGACTCTCGGGCCATCGCTGTCGAAGCACATGATGGTAGCGCAGTAAAAAGGGTCCTTTAGCGCTCCAAAAGGGCCGACTGATCGTATTGAAAAAACCTGCGAGACTTTCCGAAACCCCAATTCGCTCAGGTACTTTGGCCAGCCAAGCTGCGAAGGCGGGACGCATAGACTTAGTGAAATGGATTGAGCGCGCGGGTTGATATTGTCGCAAAGATCTTGCCATCGTCCAAGCGGAGGGTTTTTGATCTTCGGGAACGATGAAATCACAAAGATCACTTCCTTTAAGAATTTCAACCGTCATTCGAGGGCCCCATATGACTATGGGGCCGATTCCAAGCATCCGAAGTAATCTGAGGACGGGCATCTGCATAGCAGCATCCCCTACAAACCTAGGGAATCGTACCCATGTGGCATTTAGTGGGATTAAATCCATGGAGCTAGGATATCTTCGAGAGTTGGTTGATGTTTAACTGCATCTACTAATGTTAACAAGAGATCTCGAGTGCCCTTTTTTTCAGCCTCCCATCGGTGCTTATGCTTCAGTACAGTGGCTACTTGTCGGGCTGTTTTCTTAAGAGCCGACAAAGGTATCGCTTGCCGATCATCATCTTTATCGATTAAAAAGGCACCACGGTGTCCTCGAGCAACAGATTCGATTCCTCCCACTGTCGGAGCTACGATAGGTACTCCATAATGCAAGGATTCTAAAAGTGAAATAGGAAAAAAACCTTCATTTCGACTGGTCAAGGCAAAGAGATCTAAACATCTAAATACATTCTCAAAATGCTCGAGAGCCCCCGTCATAATTAGGGAGCCACGAAGCCTACTTTTTGTAGCGTAATTTCTGATCTGATCTCTAAAAAGGGGATCAATTCGTCCAGCCAATACCAGAGTTACTGGACGTCCTAGATACGATTCTAGATATACGCCAAGCTGAATGAAGGCATGAGGGTCTTTTCGTGTATCAACCTGTCCACAATAGCCCAACACTAAAGCCTCAGGGGGAATGGACCATAGAACTCGACTTTCTTGTCGAGAAACTTCATCAATCTCATGAGGGATCTGGGGTAGATGATCCAAATAAATAGGATGCATGATGTGGCAGGGAGCTTGGCTAAGTTCACGATGCACGGCGATGGAAAAATCATAAGTACAAATCCACGCGTCGACCCACTTCGCAATCCAACGGTATTTTTTTAAATGACGTGGATAATGTTCGTGCAGGGTCACTAATGTAGGAATCTTAATTCCTTGAAGAGATAGAAGGAGTAGGGCTAAAATTGCTCCTTTGTGATTACAGAGAACAATAACATCGGGTCGATGGGCTATGATCCATCGGTAGACACTCCAAACTGAGGGCCGATATTCAATTTCATCAACTTGAGGATTGCGCCTACGAATCTCAGATTCAAGATCTCTTCGGCGCTTGTCTTTTCTAAAGAGTACGGAAATCTTGACGGGTAAATGAGACAGTGAAGCAATCTGTTCGACGAGAACCCGCTCGCCTCCTCCGAAGGACAGCTTTCGATGAGCAAACAAGATATGTTTCAAAAAGATTCCCTAAAAATTAAAGAGATAAGCGTTAGATAACTTAGACAGACCAAGGGTTTCTAAATTGAATTATAGAAGAATTATGAGAAACTAACGCATACCTAACCTATGGGATCTTCTCAAGAGAGGTTCGATGATGTCCAACAAAGGCTTTTCACTTCTCGAACTTCTGGTTGCCATGACGATCATTGCTCTTTTGGGTACTTTAGGGTTTCAGCAGTATCAACGTTATTCCATGAGCTCAAGGCATATCAAAGCTCAGGATGATATAAAAATTGTTGCCGAGGGTTTGGATCAATATTATTTGAAGTATGGTCAATACCCTGAATTACCCTCTTATGAATCAATGGTGGCCTCGAATTCTCCCCTCCTAAAAGAGAATTTTATAAAAGTTGGAATGAAAAACAGCGACCCTTTTGGTCAACCCTATCAGGGGCGAGCTACAAAGAATACATATGAACTTAAATACCTAGGTGTGCCAGACCGTACTAATGAATACTCCGGAGTAACACGGACACCTTTTCAGGTGACAGGCAATGAATCCGCTAATGGAACTTAGGTCCAATGATCGATCTTAAAACTCTTCCCGAAGAAGGATGGCGTAAGCGTGATCGCTGTGATCGACTTAGACTCACGGATGGATCTACTGCTGAAAACATCACTTATGAACTGTTGCTGTTGCCTTCAAAAGAAGATATCTATATTGATTTGAAATCTCAATGTACTTGGTTAGGTGCTTGTTCTCGCTGCCTTACTCCTGTAGATGTTTCTCTCTCCTTCAATATTCAGTTTATGGGTAGTTTTGACCCCGATCTTCTTGAAGGAGGAGATCACACTGTTGGAAAACAAGATCTGGATGTGATCTATTTCGAATCCCATGAAATTGAAGAACAAGATTTCTTACGTGAACAGATTGAACTTCAAGTTCCATCCTGTGTTTTATGTGATGAAAAATGCCAAGGTCTCTGCCCCCAATGTGGCAAGAATTGGAACAAGGGATCTTGCCATTGCCAACAAGAATTGATCTCTGAACCGTCAGCCCTAGCCCTAGCCCTGAAGAAACTTAAACTAGACTTAAATGACTAATTTGTTATCATTAGAAGTTCGGAGTTTGTCATGCCAAATCCAAAACGACGCCATTCCAAAGCCCGCCGTGATCGACGTCGCGCGCATGACGCCTTAGCCCCTGTTTCTCTAGCTAAATGTTCAAATTGTGGGGAATCCAAACTTCCTCATCGCGTCTGCCCACATTGTGGTTTTTACCGAGGTAAACTCGTTACGCGAGTCTCGGCTACTGTCTAGACAAAGGATAGAGCGTATTGTCTGAGTATCGGATCGCACTCGATGTCATGGGAGGCGATTTCGCTCCTGAGGCCACCCTTCAAGGGGCCTTGGATGCTCTCAGCGCTTGGCCAGAACTCCATCTCACTTTGGTGGGTCCAGAGGCCCTTCTACGAGAGAAGTGTAAATCAAAGGCTTGGACTTCTGATTTGAAACAAAGAGTGAGCTTCGCTCATGCATCTATGATTGTAGATTTCAATGATCATCCCATGGTGATTCTCAAAGAAAAAAAAGATAGTTCAATTCGCGTAGCAGCTCAACTTGTTCGGGAGGGAGCTTGTGATGGCATGGTAAGTCTTGGGCATACTGGCGCAGCCATGGTCGCCAGCACCCTTGTAATTGGTAAATTAGAGGGCGTAGACCGCCCAGGACTTGCTAGCCCAATGCCCAACACAAAATCTACCCCTACAATTTTAATTGAAGTGGGTGCGAGTATTGATTCTCGACCGGAACACTTGGTCTGTTTTGGAATTATGGGTTCAATTTACGCCGAGCAAATTTTTGGTATTAATCGGCCGACTGTAGGTGTCATGAGTATCGGCGAGGAAGAAATGAAGGGTACCGAAGTAACTCTAAAGGCTGCCGAACTCATGCGCAGTTCAAAACTTAATTTCAAAGGTAATGCAGAAGGTCGAGATGTATGGAATGGGAAATTCGATGTCATTGTCTGCGATGGATATATCGGTAATGTGCTACTAAAAAGCGCTGAAGGTACTGCCAAACTTTTAAAGAACGGTATTAAAGAAGCTCTAACTTCTAATTTGCTTGCACGCTTAGGCTCTCTTTTAATTATGAAACCCCTACGATCCTTTTTCAAAAAACTTGATTATAAAGAATTTGGAGGATTACCTCTTTTAGGAATTCAGGGCGTTTCGATCATTGGTCATGGAAGTAGCGATGCCCGAGCAGTGAAAAATGCTATTAGAGCCGCCATGGAAAATATTAAATATGAACTACCCCGTCGTATTGCTGAAGGTATAGCCAAAATGGGATCCTTATGACCGAGGTCGCCTGGCTTTTCCCGGGTCAAGGATCTCAATTTGTTGGAATGGGTTCGGCCCTTAGTCATCTTCCTGAAAATCGAGCTGTGTTAGCCTCAGCTGAAAAAATGTTAGGGTTTTCTCTTCAGAATCTTATGGAGCATGGACCTGAGCAGAAGCTGAAATTGACGCAGTTCACTCAACCTGCCATTTTGACCCATTCATGGATGGTCATGACATCCTTCAAGCATCGTCTTCCTGTTCCTCATTTTGTTGCAGGACATTCTCTTGGGGAATATTCAGCCTGTGTTGCTAGTGGTGTTATTACATTCGAAGAAGCTCTTCATACAGTTCATCAAAGAGGTCAAGCGATGCAGTCAGCCGTACCGGAGGGTGAGGGTACTATGGCTGCTATGATCGGCATGAGTCGTGAGGAAGTCATCAGCTGTTGCGATTCAGCGATGAAGATATCCGGCGGAATCGTTTCTCCAGCTAACTATAATGGTCCAGGCCAAATCGTTATTGCTGGTCATACAAGAACTGTGCATACAGCCATCGAAGAAGCGAAAAAAATCAAAGGCAAGCGTGCAATCGAGCTCCCTGTCAGCGCTCCTTTCCATTCCCCTCTGATGTTACCCGCTCGAGAAAGCATGACCCCTATTCTTGAAAATCTATCATTTCAAAAAGCAAACATACCCTTGGTTCAGAATATTAGCGCACTCCCCACTCGAGATTCTCAATTATTGCGTCAGGGCCTAATTCAGCAGATTGATCATGCAGTACTTTGGGAAGATACCGTCGATTATCTTTTGGGCGCGGGAGTTACAACCTTCATTGAGTGTGGTCCGGGAAAGGTTTTGAGCGGATTGGTTAAACGACAAGCCCTTGATCGACAACGCGAAGGCATCACTAGTATTTCCATTGGAACCGAAGAAGACCTAGCCTTGTTAAACTGAATGCAAACCTAGGAGGCTCATGTTTTCTCTTCAAGGAAAAATTGTAATCATCACAGGAGCCTCTCAGGGTATCGGGGAGTCAATAGCAAATGTTCTAGCTGAACAGGGAGCCCAGGTTATCGCTGTGGCTCGCAATGAAGCCAATTTAAAACGAACTGTTGAGAGGATTCAACAAGCAGGGGGATCTGCCGAGAGTTTGGTGGGCGATATTGCAGAGCCCGAAGAAGCTAAGCGTATAGTCGATACCGTTGTTCAAAAATTCGGTACCCTTCATTGCCTTGTCAATAATGCGGGAATCACAAAGGATAAACTTATGATTCAAATGAAACCCGAAGAATGGGACATTGTACTCAATACAAATCTTCGAGGACCCTTCTTGATGATGCAGGCTGCTACACGTCCGATGATGAAACAGCGTTGGGGTCGTTTTGTGAATATTGCGTCCGTAGTTGGACAAATGGGTAATGCTGGTCAGGCAAACTATGTCAGCGCTAAGTCAGGCCTTTTAGGGCTAACGAAAACAGTCGCTCGTGAACTAGGATCTAGAAACATAACGTGTAATGCTATTGCTCCTGGTTATATTGAATCGGCAATGACACAAAATCTAAGCGACGCTATGACTGCAGATTTTATTAAACACATTCCGCTTGAACGTCTGGGCCGTGCCTCGGATGTAGCCCATGCCGTTGCTTTTTTGTGCTCGGAAGAAGCATCCTACATCACCGGACAGACTCTTGGGGTAAATGGCGGCATGTTTATGGCTTAGTGGGTTTAATGATTTGAGCCGATTGTGCTCCATCCGCCCATTTTAAATTCAATTTATCCCCAATAGCAACCTGCTTAGCTGACGTAATTGGCCGACCACTCGCATCTAGGGTGAGAACAAAGCCACGAGTAAGAGGCCCTTCGGGATTAAGAGATGTCATTTGAGTGGTTAATGCCAAATAACGTTCTTTAATAATAGGGCGAATATTAAAGTTGAGAATTCGATTAATATTACTAATTAGTTGTGTTTTGAATAATTCAACTCGGCGAATAGGATCTCTCCCCTTTAGTCGAGCATGATAGATTTCGCGTTGGTGCATCAATTTAGTTATTTTGTCTGGAACAACGTAAAGACCCTCTCGATCGCTCAATAAATTAAATTCAGTTTCACAACGACCAATTACTTCTTTAATGACTCGAGTCAGTTCTTGAACTTGGGCTAATACCTGAAGAGAGAGTTCGTTCCGTTCTGTTGTAATCATTTCGGCTGCTTGAGATGGTGTCGCTGCACGTTGATCGCTTGCGAGATCGACGAGTGTCGTATCAATTTCATGACCAACCCCAGTCACCAAGGGCAGGCGACAATTAGCGACTGCACGTACGAGTGCGGGATCATTAAAGCTCCATAAATCTTCGGGCGATCCTCCACCGCGAACCATTAAAAGGACATCGCAGCCCCAGTGAGCTTGTTGGGCTTCTTCAAGCATGTGGAGATTTTCTGGGACACAACGCTCGCCCTGAGCGGCCGCAGGGAAGATTAAGATATTCATGCCTGGAGCCCGGCGTGCGGTTACCCGAAGAACATCTTGGAGTGCAGCACCCCCTAAGGCAGCTATCACCCCAACCCGTTTAGGGGAAAGAGGTAACTCTTTTCGGATTCGATCAAACACTCCCTCGATACGAAGTTGAGCTTCAAGTTGTTTCAATTTTGCTTGCAAATCTCCCTGGCCAGCTAGTTCACAGTAAGTGATGGCGAGGGTCAATGTGCCACGAGGAATATAAAAACTTAAATTTGCCTGTATGATGATCCGCTCACCATCTTTAGGTATATGTTTAAGTGAAGGGAAAACGGTTCGCCAAATTGCACAAGATACAGATGCATTATCTTCTTTTAAACTAAAGTAAAGATGGCCTCCCGATGACTTAAGACCCGAGACTTCTCCAACTAAATAAAGACTACGATATTTGGGTTCAGTATTTTTCTTGAGATGCTCCAAGAAAAAAGAAACCGATAGGGGAGCTTCAAGATTTGAACTTAGTTGATCATTCATAAGGGATGTCATATTGTGTCTAAAAATGAAGGAAAATACATAGGCTAAAATTACCCTGGATTTATTTAAAAGTTCCGTAAGTTCGATCTATCTATAAGGGTATCCTACTGATATTTTGAGATCTTCTGATCCATTTCAATTAATTTTAGGTCCCCAACCTTAGAAATACCATAACGAGGATCATGGTTAGGGAAAGGATGGACAAAGCCAGTTCTAATAAATCCACGCCGCTCGTAATAGGCAATCAAATCTTGGCGTTGTTCGATAACAGTCATCCATACACGTGAGGCGTCTTTGGACTTTGCCAAAGCTTTGAATTGCTCTATACAAAAACGGCCGAGACCAAACGATTGAATGCAGGGATGCACTGAAAGCATTCCAAAATAGAGACCCATTTCTGTTAACTCAAGATGCGCGCATGCAACAAGAATTTTCTTTGATTTATCTGGCCCAACAATTTGCTTTAGAATTGTAATCAAGGAGTCATCCGATATATCTTGATGCAAGAGATGAGCTTGACATTCAATCAGAAAAATAAAATTATTAGATTGATTAAGAAGCGACTCTAGCATGGGATGGTCTGTCCGTTGTCCATCCAGGAGATCTGCTTCCGTAGTCCAACCTACACGAGAAGATTCACCTCGATAACTTCGATTCACAAGTTCGAGGATTTGTTCGATATCGCTTGAGTTAGCGTATCGTAATCTCAGAATCCCTTTCGAAAGCAGTTCGTTAAGCATTTCTTAAGTTTAAGCCTTGACAAAGCAGGGATTTGAGGGCTAGTCTTGTAAATGCAACTGAGTTGCATTTTGGAGATATAAACATGCCAATGTCAAAAAATTTAAGGCTTTTAACAGTTCTTGCGATGACAAGTTCCATCATAACTGCATCTACTCTAAGCGGGACATTACGAGGACAGATTGTTGATGAACGGGGTCGTCCTGTTGGGCAATCCTTGGTGAAGATTAATAATGTTATTTCAGGCTATAGCAATACCACGATGTCTTCGAATGACGGTACATTTTTTCTAACCAACATACCTTCCGGCTCTTATCATATCGAAGCCATTAAAGAAGGTGAAGGACAAAGCCATAGCACGATTGAAATTACAACTTCTCTCCCATTAAAATTATCGATAGTTCTAAAATCCATTAAATCTGCAACGGTTAATGTTACAGATGAAGCCGTTTTAATCCCTGATTCACCATCTAGTTTCATTAATATTGAGAAAAATCTAATCGATACCATACCAACTAATTCTAGAACACGTGGTTTAGAGCAATTATTGATGATGACACCGGGTTTTGCTGCTGACGAGAACGGCCGATTCCATTTCCGAGGCACTCATGGTCAATCTACCTACGTTGTGGATGGAATACCTATAACCGATAAAATTCAAGCCATGTATTCAAATACTCTGAATCCTGAAGATCTCCAGAATATTGAGGTTCTGACCGGTGGAATTCCGGCTGAATATGGTGGTAAGCCTATTGCTGTTTTCAATCTGACAACTAAGTCGGGCCTTGGCTTAGGAGATCCTGTTGGAAATGTATCAGTTAGTGCAGGAAGTTTTAGCGCCAGAGAGACTACCGCTCAAGTTCGTGGAGGCTCAAATACGCTAGGTTATTTTGCCTCGGTAGCTGATTCGAAAACCGACCGATTCCTGGATCCTGTTAACTTCGAAAATCTGAATAATCAGGGAAGCAGCAGGCGATTTTATACACGTTTTGATTACCTTGACAGCGACCGAGACATTTATAAATTCAGTTTTAGTGGTGGATCATCAGCCTTCGGAATTCCTAATTTAGCGAGTCAAGAGGCGGAAGGCCAAAACATTAGCCAAAAAAATCAGGATATTAATGTATCTCTATCCTATACGCGCGTATTGACAGATCGTACAGCTTTTGAGTTGAGAACTTTTTATCGACGCGGAACTAGCGAATTAAATCCTACAAGACCTTTCAACGCTGCGGATCCTTTAGGTGGCCCAGATTTTCCAGCCTGGATCAGTTCTGATCGTACATTAGAGACTATGGGTACCTCGGCCGTCTATAGTCAAAGCTTTGATTGGGGAAATATGAAGCACGGTATAGAACTCATTACATTTCCCATTCGTGAAGCTTTGAGTTTTTATGTTTTAGAAGAAGAGGAGGCGGAATCAGGTCGTCCTCGTTCAGTAACATTCACCCCCGATATAAGTTTCCCTTCTGGCCAACTCAATAATTTCAATGATTCGATTAAACCCCGATTAAATTCAGCATTTAGTCAGGTCAATTATCATCAAGGGCCTTGGAAACTTGCCTTAGGTTTACGCGCAGATCAGTACAGCTATCGAGACTACAAGACATCTGAGCTTCAACCTCGTCTTGGTGTTTCTTATCGTTTTGACCAAACCAATTCTCTCATTCGAGCATCCTACGATCGATTATTAATTATTCCCGATAACGAATTTCTCGCTATTTCATCGCGTGGAAATATCTTAAAGCCCGAACTTCAGAACAGTATGGCTATCGGTATCGAACAGGGTCTTGGATCATGGGGCCGCATCTTTGTTGAATATTGGGATAAGCAAGCAAAAAATGCTGCCGATGCTGAGCAATTGTTCAACACGGGTATTTTATTTCCCATCCATCTCGATAAAGGTAATTATCGAGGATGGAATTTCAGATTTGATGCTCGCCACGAAGACTGGTCGTCTTTTCTAAGCCTCGGTAAAACCCGAGCTATTTTTGTGGCCCCATTCACGGGCGGCCTCTTATTGGAAGAAGCTGAATTCTCTCCGGGAACAGCATTCCTTATTGATCATGATCAAGAACTCGCTGCAGTTTTAGGACTCCGCTACCAAAAAGATAATACCTATGTCCAAGTGATGGGCCGATATGATTCAGGCCTAGTTGCTGGTGATCCTGCCGACGGCACGGGCACAGATTATAGTTTTGGAATCCCGTACGTCGAAGAAGTAAATGATCCCACTTTCGGATCTATCTTCCGTATCAAGCCACGAACTATATGGAGTGTTAGCGTTGGATTCCGTGTTGTTGAATTCGATAAAAAAAGGAATATCGATGTTGGGTTAGATGCACTAAATATCTTTGATAAAAAGGGCCTCTATAACTTTTTATCGGTGTTTAGTGGCACGCACGTAATTCCCCCTCGAACATTTAATATTAGAATTAAATATCAGTTCTAGAGATTATCAAGTTGCCCCTTTTTCGTTGCATGTTGACCTTAAGGGGCTGACTTGACATCAGGAGACATTCAGGTATTGATCCCCTATTTCTATTAGGCCTTAATCCCGGGCAGATGGGCGGATCGATTTAATTAGCCATCCTTCTTTCATATCGAAGAAAGCGAGTTCATGTGAAAATTCAAGATACTCATAAGGAGTTTATTATGTATCGTAATTTGCGTTGCTCGTTAGTTGCATTATTGCTGGTATCAGGTGTGAGCGCCGAGGAGGGCATGTGGACTTTCGACAATATTCCTTCGGCAAAAATGAAGGCCAAATACAACTTCGCGCCTAATCAAGCCTGGTTAGATCATGTGCGTTTATCTAGCATCCGTTTTCCCGGTGGCTCAGGTAGTTTTGTCTCCAAGGATGGACTAGTACTCACTAATCATCATGTGGGAAGAGGCGCTATACAGCAAGTCTCAGGTCCCGGAGCTGATTATATTAAAAATGGCTTTTATGCTGAAAATTATGAAAAAGAAATTCCTGTTAGAGGTTATCAACTCCGCACGCTAATGATGATGACAAATGTCACGGAAGAAATTAACCGCGTCGTTGTCGGAAAAGATGATAAGGCTGCAGCTAAATTACGCGATGAGGCTTTAGCTGACTTATCTAAATCCATGAGTGAAAAATCAGGTTTGAATTGCGAGGTGGTCCGTCTTTACCAAGGTGGCGAATTTTGGATTTATGGCTATAAAGTTCATACCGATGTCCGTTTAGTTTTTGCCCCTGAAGAACAAATTGCTTTTTTTGGCGGCGATCCTGATAATTTTACCTATCCTCGCCACGATGCTGATTTTGCCTTTTTCCGTGTCTATGAAAATGGAAAACCCTATCGCTCAGAACATTTTCTTCAGTGGAGTCGTACGGATCTCAAAAATGGAGATCTGACCTTTGTTACCGGGCATCCCGGCAGCACCTCTCGCCTGATCACAGTCGATCAAATGAAAGCTGATTCAAACGTCTTTCTTCCAATCACCCTTAAGAGTTACGAAGGCCGCCTGAAAGCCCTACGCGCCTACGCCAAGACTTCTGAAGAGGCAGCTCGTAAGGTTTCTACTACTCTCTTTTCTATTGAGAACGATCAAAAACGAAGTATTCGCTACAAAGATACTTTACAAAATCCCGAAACTGTCAAAACTTTAGAAGCCAAGGAAGCTGCTTTAAAGTCTGCTGTGATGACCACACCATCGCTTGCCTATGCAAGAAGCGCCTGGAAAAAAATTAAGGAAGCGCAGTCTCAAATTTCTTCCATGGCTAATGATCTTAATTTTGTTGATGCCCGAGGCAGCAGTCTTCTGGGTGCAGCCCTCACTATGGTTCGGATGACAACCGAAGTAAATAAACCTAATGATGATCGTATGCAAATGTTTAAAGAAGCTAATCTTAAGGCAACCAAGACCCGTTTAGCCACTCCAGATCCCAACTACGATGCTGAACTTCAGTTGGTCAATTTTACACGTGGACTAGAAGAAGCCCAAGAAGCGCTAGGTAATCAACATCCTTTTATCAAAATCACGCTGGGCAATCGAACACCCTCAGAAGTCGCTAAGTCAACTTTAGCCGCTACGACTCTTAATAATGCGGCGGATCGAAAAGCGCTTGTGGATGGGGGTCTTCCCGCAATGAAAGCATCCAAAGATCTTTTGGTACAAATGGCTCTTGCCCTTGAACCGATGACCCGATTAATCTCGAAGAAAAATCAAGATCTTCGTGCCGTGATTAATGAACAGAACACCCTAATTGCAAAAGCGCGTTTTGCTGTTTATGGAAAAGAAATCTATCCTGATGCCACCTTCACTTTGCGGTTAACTTATGGTCCTGTAGAGAGCTATCCTGCCAATGGAACCAAGATACAACCCTTCACAACTATTGCAGGTCTCTATGATCGTGCATGGGGATGGGGTGATAAAGCCGAAAACGGCGCTTGGGCGCTCCCACCTTTATGGAAAGAGGCGGCCGGTAAACTCGATATGAAAACCCCACTTAATTTTGTTCATAGCGTGGACATTATTGGGGGGAATTCGGGCTCTCCTGTCATCAATACCCAAGGTGAACTGGTTGGTTTAATTTTCGATGGCAATATCGAGTCGCTACCCGGAAGATACATCTACGATGTCACTGCTAATCGTGCCGTATCTGTCGATGCTCGATTCATCATCGAATCCCTTAACAAGATTTATGGAGCTGGCAATCTAACTAAGGAGCTTCTGGGAAGTCTTGATGAAATAGAAACCCCACGACCCATGCCAGTAGGCCCTCTCAAGAAACTAGAAAAAAAATAAAATCAGACCTGGTTCTGTCATGCATCGTAAAAATCCCCCTTATAGGGGGATTTTTATTTAGATCTTGATACGATCTGGATTCAGTACATGTTTTTGAGGGTTCAATATAAGGGTTTTCGCTAATTCGCCGATTGCTAATCCAGCGGTCATTCCATGTCCACCTAGTCCGGCCACCCAAAAGAGTCTCGGATTTACCTTATCCCAACCAATGACAAATTTCTTATCTGGCGTAAATGTTCTTAGGGCACTCCATGTTTTTCCAAGAGGTGTGTCCTTAAAGACTGGGGCGACAGTTTTAATAGTATTTGAAAGCTCTTGAATGACCTGTGTATCAACAGGATAGACATGCGACGCTGGAGCTTCGGCGGGAGCATTATCACAGGGAGAAAATAGAACCCCGCCATCGAGCGCCCTCAGATATAAAGATTGATCTAACCACCAAGCCCACGGGCCCTTTGAAGGATAGGGGGCGGCGGACCAGGAGAGATGACGCTGATGTGTGGTGAAGGGTAGGGCCGTACCTCCTGCCATTTCGCTGATCCTTGAAGCCCAGGCTCCTGCTGCGTTAATCAGTGTTTTGGCACGAATTTCATTGCTCGGAATGGTGACAATCATTCCCTTGTCAGACGGCGTGATAGCAGTCACAGGAGAATTAAAAAAAAGATCAATACCTGAGCGTTCTAAACTTTCGGAGCAGTATTTTAAAACCGCAGGAATATCTAATGTCCCATCATCATCGATCTTGAGATGTTCTTCTGATTTAAGACCCATGATTCCAGATCCTTTACCTACGGATGCTGAAATGCCCAATTTTCTTGCTTCTTTGAGATAAGGCGAAAGAAGTTCCCGCTTATCAGCGAGTAGATGGCCTCCAGTGTGTTTCATTAACCCAGCTTGTACGAGCATGGTTCGACCCTCTTTTGTTAAAGTAGTCAAATCTAGATCTCCCGTCAGAGTTCGGACAATCCCGGCATTTTTTCCCGAGGCATGATATGAGGAACTAAGTTCTCGATCTATCAGTGCAATACTTCTTTTGCCTTCTTTGGCTAAGGCAATCGCCGTGGAAAGGCCAGCAATACCGCCCCCGATAATAACGTATTCGCGCTCGATCATAAGTTCCTTCTGGTAGGTTTAGTGACACCAATCCTTAATCATGGCAACTTTTCCAACAATATACTAGCGAGGCCAATGTTTACGGGCCTTTCTTCGATATTTGGCTCCTTCTAAGGCCAAGGATTAAAAATTGCCAGAGAACAAACATAAAAAATATATTGATATTTAGACTCAGTATCATTAATAATAATAAATGTTGTATTAATTGGGAATTTATGACCTTTAGCTCTTGGATTACAAAAATAGTAAACCTTGCAATGTCTATATGCATTGCTTTATCAAATGTAGGTTATGCCGCCCAACAGAATAAAGAACTTAATCTATATTCAGCGCGTCATTACCAAACAGATGAAGCTTTATATGCCAACTTCACCAAGCTAACTGGAATTAAAATTAATCGCATTGAAGCCGATGACAATGCTTTACTGGAACGATTAAATAGCGAGGGTTCAAGAAGCCCTGCTGATGTAATTCTATTAGTCGATGCTGCACGACTTTGGCGTGCGCAAACTAATAATTACTTTAAGTCTATTCAATCAAAATATTTGAACGAACGTATTCAAGCAAACTTTCGAGCTGATGCTGATGTAGACGGAATAGCATGGTATGGCTTTTCCACGCGGGCTCGTATTATGGTTTACAACAAAGCAATGATTGATCCTAAAAATATTAATACCTATGAAAAGCTTGCTGATCTAGTCAATAAGGGGAAGGTTTGTACACGCTCAGGGTCACATCCCTATATGTTGTCATTGGTAGGCGCCTTGATTGAGCGGGTGGGACTAGAAGCCACCGAGCAGTGGGCTAGGGGCATGGTTCTCAATATGGCTCGCGATCCCAAAGGAGGCGATACTGATCAAATCAGAGCGGTTGCATCTGGAGAGTGCAGCGTTGCAATCACAAACTCTTATTATCTTGCGCGTCTGATGCGTTCTGGCAAACCTGAAGATATCGAAGTTGTTAGGAAGATTGGCCATGTTTGGCCTAATCAGAATTCCGGGGGTGTGCATATGAATATTTCTGGGGGTGGGGTAGCTAAAAATGCGCCAAACCCAAAAGCAGCAGTCCAGTTTTTAGAGTATCTAGCCAGCGATGCTGCACAGATTTATCTCGCCGATGGGAATAATGAATGGCCTGTAGTTACCTCAGTGAAGGTAAATAACCCCGCTTTGGAAGCTTTAGGACCTCATCAAGTCGAGAAGATCTCAGTGGCGGCTATTGGTCGTAACCAAATGGCTGCACAGCGAATCCTAGATAAGGTCGGATATAAATAACTTCAGATGGAATAACCCCCTAAAAGATGAAATATTGTACAAGATACAAAAAGAATACTATCTGGACACACCTTTTTTACATCATGAGTTGAAACTTTCTTCATGTCCCCTTGGACTTTAGGAGATTTAAATGAAACCCACAATATCACGAGTCGCTCTTGTCGCTCTTTCCTTAGCCGGAACCTTCCCCCTATTAGCCCAACCTAAAATGAGTGGGTTGATACAAGTATGGCAAACCCAAATGGTGGATAACAATCTCCGATGGAATTCTACCTTTGGAAAAAAGTACTACAACCTGCGATCTGAATTTGCAGAGAATACGACCGCACTTCGCCGTGCTGAATTTAAGATGACCGGAAAGATTACCGACGATTTAGAATGGGAATACATGATTGATCCCGTTATATCTAGCGGTGCGATTATTCAAGATCTCACTTTAACTTACAAGAATTTTCTTGGCTCTGGTTTAGATCTACGAGCTGGTCAGATGAAGAACTATCAATCTTTCGAAGGTTTAGTCTCTTCTAGTGCGCTTCCTCTCGCTGAACGATCACAACTTGCTCGTGTCTTCGGAGATAACCGTGATCGAGGTTTTGTTTTCATTAAACCTTTCACAATGGAAAGTGGCGTAACTGGTCGCTTTGTTGCAGGTGTATTCAACGGACAAGGAAAACTAGTTGATACAAACTCACAAAAAGATTTCGTTGCTCGTCTTGAAGTCAATGCCGACAAATTCAATAAATTCGGCTTTTATGGATTGAATGGGTCAACGGATGTCAAGGATTCCTTCACCGCCACTACTACACCTCTAGCATTCGGTACTTCAGGACCTACCGCTGCAGCTATCTTTGAAAATCGTGACAAAACAAGCAGCATGGGTGCCTACTACCAATTCATGGATTCGGTTTACCGTATCGAATTGGAATATATGACGGGGGATTTAGGACGTCGCTTCCAAGGTTATGGTTCTAATGCCTCTGCCGCTAAACGTGACCACTTGGATCAAAAATTCACCGGTGTTGTAGGTACCATTATGTACACCATCGATGGCGGTCATAGTTTTGTTCTTCGTTATGACCAAATGAACTACAACTCTGACAATAAGTTTTATGGCACTACCAATCCCTACACACCTACAGCTGGAGGCAACTTCTCACCTAACTACAAAGAAGTCACTATAGGATATACCTATTCATTCCTCCCCGAGGCCACTACCAAGGCAAATATTAAGTTGAATTACATCAAGCGATCTAATAATTTCTTGTCTCCTCGCGCTGGCCAAGTCGGTAACCAAGGCGGTGACTCAGTCATCGCTGCCCTTCAGGTTTCTTTCTAACCAAGGTTTTCCCTGCATTACCAAAAAGACCCCTTCGGGGGTCTTTTTGGTTTAGTAGTTGCTCAATTAATTGGCATAATTTATGTGTCGTGTAAAAATAGTTAGCGGGGATCCTCCATGAAAATCAAGGTCACAGTTCAACTCAAGCCCGCCATTTTAGACCCCCAAGGAAAAGCGGTTGAACAAGGCCTCCAATCTCTGGGATTCAAAGCACACCATGTTCGCATTGGTCGCGCAATCGAATTTGAGGTAGAGGCTTCTACTACCGAACAAGCGCGAGATGAGGCGCAGAAAATGTGCGAAGCGCTTCTGGTCAATCCCATTATGGAAAAAGCTGTGATCGAGGTCCTCCCTTGAAGGTTTCTATCCTTATTTTTCCAGGATCAAATTGTGATCATGATGCACTTCATGTCAGCCAAAGATTAATGGGATGGAAGACGATTTCCGTGTGGCATCAAGATAGCGAGCTTCCGGTAAACACTGATTTAGTCATTGTCCCCGGTGGCTTCAGCTATGGAGATTACTTGAGATGTGGGGCTATTGCATCTCTCGCTCCTATCATGAAGGCTGTTCATCGCCATGCGAGTGAGGGTGGATTGGTCTTGGGAATCTGCAACGGATTTCAAATCCTTTGTGAGGCTGCACTTCTTCCCGGGGCTCTCCTGCGGAATCGTGGGCTTCAATTTTTACATCAGCGTGTTCATCTCCGCGTCGAGCGTAACGACACACCCTTTACGGCCTCTTTAAATCAGGGTCAATTGCTTGAGATGCCCATAGCTCATGGCGAAGGTAACTATACCTGTGATGAGGATACGTTGGCTTCGTTAAAGGCAAACCGTCAGATTATTTTGAAATACGCCCATCCATCCGGAGAGATCAATGATACTTCGGCTACTAATGGATCTCTCGAACAAATTGCCGGTATCGTGAATCAATCTGGGAATGTGCTCGGACTCATGCCTCACCCTGAGCGAGCTTGCGAAGCAAGTCTAGGAATGGTGGATGGGCTGGGTATCTTTCAATCCTTAGAACACAGTCGTCGCTTGGTTTCTTAGCTGGGTACCTCGGCAGAAATTAAGAAGCGCGGAGCGAAGCGGGCCTGCGTGATTTTTTCAAACACATAGCCTAGCTGCAATATACGGTGATCCGACCAGGCATTACCGATGAGCGACATGCCCACAGGAAGACCATGAATAGCACCCATGGGGATTGTCAAATGGGGATAACCTGCAACCGCAGGGAGTGAAGAGCAACTAAAACCACCACCACCCGTCACATTGATGTGATCGGTCAGCCAAGCAGGGGTCGATGTCGGAGAAATAAGGGCTTCGACCTTATATTTCTCTAGATAGGCATCAATCCCGTCTTTTCGAGCCCCTTGGGCACAAATCGACAGCGCCTGAAGATAAGGTTCCTCTTTCAAATCACCTCGAGCCTGAGCAGCCAGGAAAATTTCCTGTCCAAAAAATGGCATCTCGGTATCTTTATGGGCTTCATTAAAATCTATGAGATCTTTCAAGGTCTTGATGTCTCCACCACGTTCTGCAAGATAGGCATTGAGACCGGCTTTGAACTCATAGGAGAGGACTTCTCGCTCCGCTTCTCCAAAAGTAGATCGATTGGGTAACTCCACATCCACAAGAATGGCCCCAGCTGCAATCAGACGATCCAGAACTTTTAGCGTGACCTTTTCAACTTCAGGATGGCGACTCACGTACGTTTTTAAAAGACCTAAGCGAACGCCTTTCAGTGAAGTAGTCTCAAAGCCTTCGGTATAATCTTTCTTCATTTTCCCCTTAGCCATGAGTGTCACTGAATCCTTCGGATCAACACCGGCAATAGCCGAGAGGACCAAGGCAGCATCTCGAACACTTCGTGCCATCGGACCTGCCGTATCTTGGGTATGTGAAATTGGGATAATTCCCCGGCGACTGACAAGGCCCACAGTGGGCTTGAAACCAACAAGTCCATTGGCATTAGCTGGACTCACAATAGACCCGTCCGTTTCAGTCCCAATGCCGACTGTCGCAAAATTCGCGCTAATGGAAGACCCCGTTCCAGAACTACTCCCACTTGGATTTCGATCTAAGGCATAAGGATTTTTGGTCTGGAGACCCCGACCACTCCAACCACTCGAACTTCTTGTCGATCGAAAATTAGCCCATTCACTCAAATTAGTTTTTCCTAAAATTACGGCTCCCGCATTGCGAAGCGCAGTTATTAGAGGCGCATCTTCTTTAGGTCTTGGTGCATTCATGAGAGCTAAGGATCCCGCTGTCGTTTTCATTTTATCGGCCGTATCAATATTGTCTTTGATGAGAATGGGAATACCATGCAAAGGGCTCCGAGGACCTGTTGTTTTTCGCTCAATGTCGAGGCTTCTAGCAATATCTAAAGCATCTGGATTGACTTCTAAAACGCTACGAAGGGTTGGACCGGATCGATCAAGTGTTTGGATACGTTGAATATATTGCCTAACCAATTCAACCGAGGTAATACTTCCTTGTGCCATAGCTTTTTGAAGTGATTCGATAGATGCTTCTTCTATGGGAAAAGTTGGTCTGGAGATCTTCGATTGAGCCCATAGGTGCCCCGTAGTTGCGAATAGACTTCCGACCAAGAAAGACCGACGATGAATGACTTTGGGTAGCGAAACCATAAGAACTCCTTAACCTACGATGATCAACCGAGCTGTCGCTCTAGCGATTCTTGATGAAGACGTTGCAGATCGATGCAGGGAATATCGAAAACTCTAACATCATCTATCGAAACCGAAAATGACTTGCCGCCCACTACTCCAAGTTTAGCAATAGGAACGCTATGATTTTGAGCCAACTGCTCTAGGGTGTCGGTCGCTTCGCCGTGTACACTAATGACGGCTCGACTAGCGGATTCTCCAAATAGCAAACTGTCAAATCGAAGACCACCGCGAGAGATCTCTAGTTGAAAACCAAAAGATCCTTTTAGGGCTGATTCGATGCATCCCATTAATAACCCCCCTTCGGAGAGGTCATGAGCACTTCGAATGAGTCCCATACGAATCCCTTCACGTAAACATTGCTGTAAAGCCAATTCATCATCAAGATGAAGTTCGGGGCACGGACCTGTCACACGACCCGTTCGCCACTTAAGATATTCTGATCCACCCAATTCATCTCGTGTCGTTCCTAAAAGATAAATCACATCGGCGGGTGACCGAAAAGATGAGCCCGAATAATAATTAACATCGGCCGAAAAAGTATCGGGTTGATCCTCCTCAAGGGGGACAGAAGAATAGCAACGATTAATAAGTCCTACCGCACCAATCATGGGTGTTGGAAAAATACTCTGTCCTTCCGTATCGTTATAGAGACTAACATTCCCTGAGACAATGGGTACTCCAAGGGCTAGACAGGCTTGTCGAATACCAAGGCATCCCTGTTCAAAAGTCCACATATTCTCTGGTTTTTCTGGATTTCCGTAATTCAGGCAATCAGTCAGTCCAATAGGTTCAGCTCCAACACAGGATAAATTACGGCACGCCTCTGCGACTGCATGCGCTGCCCCCCAGAAAGGATCTAGATAGCAAAATCGACTGTTGCAATCACTAGTAAGAGCTACAACTTTACCTGACTCTGATCCATCCTCATTTTTGATACGAATTACACCGGCATCTCCATCTCCCATGCCCAGGAGCGTATTGCCACGAACAGTGCCATCATATTGTCTTAAAATCCAATGTTTACTTGCCAATGTAGGTGTTTGCACGAGCGTCTGAAGAGTTGCTGCGATATCTTGAATCTGAAGATCTGCAGGGTAGGGAACTTGAGTCACGGTTGCTAAATACCCTGGTATTTGTTTGGGACGGTCGTATTTAGGAGCAGCATCGGCTAAGGGTTGAATAGGAAGATTGATGACTATTTCGCCATGCCAACGACCAATAAAACGCCCGCTGTTTGTTACTTCACCGACCGAAACGGCGTCGAGCCCCCATTTGTGGAGCACTCGGATGACATCCTTCTCGTGCCCAGGCTTCGCGACAAGTAACATACGTTCCTGACTTTCTGAAAGCATCAACTCGAAGGGAGTTATACCCTCTTCTCTCATGGGTATTTCATCTAAGCGAAGTTCTAGTCCGGTACCGGCTCGACTCGCCATCTCAAAACTACTCGAGGTCAGGCCAGCTGCACCCATATCCTGTATACCAACGATCCAATCATGACTAAAGATTTCCAGGCAAGCCTCAAGTAATAATTTTTCTACAAAAGGATCACCGACTTGGACCGTAGGACGCTTCTCTTCGTCACCTTCTGAAAACTCTGCGCTAGCCATGCTCGCACCATGGATACCATCGCGGCCCGTTTTAGAACCTATATAAAGAACTTGATTCCCCACGCCTGAAGCCGTACCTCTAAAAATCCGATCTGAACGAAGAAGCCCTAGATTGAAAGCATTAACCAAAATATTTCCGTTGTAACAGCCGTCAAATCCCACATCACCACCCAACATGGGAATGCCCATGCAATTTCCGTAACTTGAAATACCTGCGACAACACCCTTAACTAGAGACGACATACGGGGAGCATTAAGTTCTCCAAATCTAAGCGAATTTAAATTAGCAAGCGGACGAGCTCCCATGGTAAATACATCACGTAAAATTCCACCCACCCCCGTAGCGGCTCCCTGAAAGGGCTCAATAAAACTCGGATGATTATGGCTTTCCATTTTGAAGGCCACAGCCCAGCCATCACCAATGTCTACGACCCCTGCATTTTCACCGGGCCCCTGCAAGACGCTAGGACCTTCAGTGGGTAGGTGTTTGAGATGAATTCGAGATGATTTATAAGAACAGTGCTCGCTCCACATCGCTGAAAATATTCCCAACTCAGGATAAGTAGGTGTTCGACCTTCTGTAAGCCGAAGCACAGATTTCCATTCTTCTGCGCTGAGCCCCAGTTGAAGGGCGAGAGCTTCGGTCACCTCAGGATCTTGTACGAATTGCCTGGTTGACATGACCTCTCCTCACTTTATTTTATCTCGGAAGAGATAGCGACTCCAAGATTAAGAACTGAGAGAGTATGATTTATTTTTGATGACGCTTTGGATTTCTTGAATGGTGGTAGCTAAACGTTCTTCAGGGCTACCTTTAACAAGTACATAGTGTTCGTCGCGGTCTTGGAGTAATTGAATAAAGCGTTGTGTCATCCAATTTCGAATACCCTCTCCGTCTCGAAAGCCATCCTGAACAAACGGAATTTCATCTCCTGTGACGATCGTGAGAGCGTACCCTTGGGTTGCAGTGAAATTGGCAACTACGGGTGACCAAAATTTCATATAGCGCTCATGCCATACTGCAGTTGCTAAGGCATCGGTGTCACAAATAAGGAGTCGATTAGCTTGACGTGCCATCTGATCTTCGAGACGATTCTGCTCTCGTCCTATATGGATAAATTCTTGACTTGTCCACATGCCTTCCGAAAAGCCTTTCTTAACGCGCTCGGTATATTCTCGGCCATACTCGGGTACCCACGAGGTTTTATAACATCGAGCTAATTCCTGACATAAAGTTGTTTTCCCGGTACTTTCAGCGCCCAAGACTCTAATACGAAGGGCGAAGTACGCTCGAACGCAAGGCTCAAGGTAATTCCAATAAAGAAAGGGGTCTTTACGAACTTCAGCTGCATAAACTGGAAAAGCCATTCGGGCTTGGTCTACCATGATGTGACGAATTCCTAAGATTTTAGCAAAATCATCCCCGTAGCTTTCGGAACTGAAAAAAATATCTGGAGTAAACCCTAAGAAAGATTGAGTGTGAGATACCCAAGCTTGGGTATCTAAGTCATCCTCAAGATCCGGCATTCCTATAATCTGTGCCTCAGGGTACATTTCCCGTAGCCAAGACATTCGTATGGATAAGGGGATAGTGGCATCTTGGGTATCGCGAACGCAAATTGTTAAATGAGACACAATGGTCAGAGCCGTATCAATTAGGTATTGGTGCCCCCGATGTAAAGGTAGAAATCGTCCAATGATCAGTCCTCTCATAGGGCTCCTCCTTTGCGGTAACTCTTTGTCCACAGATGCAAGCCAGACAGACAGAGCACTAAGAAAAGCATATAAAGAGAAGCGATAATATACAAATCTTTAAAGGCACTCGTCAAACTAGACAATGTATTAAATAGAATCCAAATCCACCAATTTTCAAGTTTCTTGAGCGCCATCAGAATCTGAGCAGTTAAACCTAGAACCAGAATCAAACCGTCGATAACGGGAAGACTTCCGTCTGTCCAATTCTGGAGACCACTACTAACGGCCCACCAAACTAATCCTGCCATTCCTAATCCCGCTCCCCATTGTGAGATGGTCAGGCGTGTAATGGGAACTTTAGGACGATCTGATACAGGTCGAGTCCAATACCACCAACCATAAATGCTGATGACAAAGAAAATAATTTGAAGTATGAATTGACCATAAAGTTTAGAGGTCAAAAAGACGAATCCCAAGACAAGATTATTAACCATACCTATAGGCCAATTCCAAATATTTTCCTTGGTAATCAACCAAACGCATAAGGCACCTGAGGTCCAGCTGAATATCTCCATCTGATTTTGGACCATAAAATTAATCATTAGTATCTGTCCAGCGAAGATGTGGGCTCTTATTCACAATGATGGTGATTAATTCCTCTAGATACTCAACTAAAACGAAATGAATACGAAGTACGGCAAGCGATTCGGGGATCTCTTGATCAATCTCTGCAGATAAATGAAATAAAAAGAACTTTCTTTGAAGTCTCACAATTCGCTTCCATGTCAGGCGACCGCCTCCTAGTCGTTTTGAGAGCCACGCTGGAATAACTTGATGTTGAATCGTAATTCCTATGTCATCAATAACAACTTGTGTCGTCTCAACAAGTATTAGAAAAATAATACTTAGGATTAAAATCACAACTGATAAAAGGCCACTGACTATTAAAATACCGATGGATCCATAGAGAAATCCTGGGGATTCTCCCTGAAGTTTTAGAAAATGAACTTGAGTCCAGAGAAAGGGCAATCTTTCGATAATTTGACTGAGCATACTCATCGAAGAAACCCAGCAACCTATGAATATAACTAAAGATAAAATGCGGTGGAAAAAAGAAGCACGAAAAATTGAGGGGCTTGGCGAAGATGTTTGCATCGATGTTATTGTATGGATTGAATCAATAGGCGAGCGGCTTCGCGGGGACTAGTCGCTTCGGTAATGGGTCGACCTACAACTAAATAATTAGCCCCAGCCCGAATCGCTGAAGTGGGATCTGAAACCCTAATTTGGTCACCAAGCGAGTTTCCACTAGGTCGAATACCGGGGCAAATCAAATTGAAGTGTGGACCAAGATGTTGACGAAGATGACCGACTTCCTGTGGAGAACATACCACACCATCCATTCCTGAATGTTGTGCGAGCAATCCAAGATTCAAGGCTGATGAACGCGTGTCATTTGCGTGTCCTAATTCTTTCCACACCTCTTCATTGAAGCTGGTCAAGACAGTTACAGCCAAGGATTGAGTTCGGCCTCCTTGTTGACGATGAGCTCGGAGCAAATCCCTTACCCCCTCCATCATTCGAGCTCCCCCTGTCGCATGAAGGGTCAAAAAGTAGGGATCTAGAGGAAGAATCGATTTAAGAGCTCCCTGAACGGTATTAGGAATATCCAAAAATTTGAGGTCTAAAAAAATTGGGGCGTGCTTAGCAAGGCGTTTTACTAAATCGGGACCCTCCGCGCAGAATAATTCGAGTCCTATTTTTAATAAACCAACCTCACCCGAGAGTTCTTCAGCTAAACGTAAGGCATCCGAAGCTTTGGGAACATCAAGGGCTACGATCAGGCGATCTCGGGGGTGCATAGATGCTGGAGAAACCAAGGTATTTCCTGTGAGAGTCTGCTTCTATTCTCTCAGGAAATACGCTGTGTTCCAACGTGACTTAAATGAGTCCAATACCCTGTAAGCAATAGGTCAAAAAGGTCGTCACTAAATGAGCCCAATAGGCAATACCAGTTGCGGGAGCCTTTGGACTCCATGAGGCATGCATTCGATCTATGAGCATCGGATATTCGTTATCGGGATCAAGTTGAGCTTGAATGATAGGCGCTGGAAAATCATAGTGAACCCATCGATCTTTTCCATCCCATCTGACCTTTCGTTCCTCTCCGGTCGATAATTTAACCCAAAGTGTAATAGGGTAAACAATATCACCCACGCGTATTAATTTAATCCGTCCCTCAGGCAAAAGGGTTTTAATAGATTCGAAAGAGACTTTGTCGGGTTCGTTAATTTGCCATCCACCCTCGCGTGAGGTCAAAACACTCACCCGCTCAATTTGATAATCCAAAGTTCCTGTTCCGGTAATGAAATTAGACCAAAAGGAATCTAATTGACGGCCCGAAATACGCTCCACGATCTTTTTAAAATCTAAATGGGTTGGATGTTTAAAGGCCATATCCCGCGTATAGCCGCCCATTACTTTACCCATGGTTTCGGAACCCAACAGGGCTTCGAGCTGTTGTAAGACCATGTCGGGTTTGGAGTAAGCGGTATTTCCATAGGTTGCATTTTCATAACCCTTACGCGTCAAGGGATCTGAATTGGGAGTATTCAAATAACTTGCTAAAGATTGAAAATTCCCAGGGAGCTGAAAGCGACGGGTGTTGAAAATACCTGAATACTGTCGCTGGATAGCCTTAGATTCAAAAAAACTAGTAAAGCCTTCGTCTAACCAGGGCTCGTCCACTTCGTTACTGGCTAGGATTCCGTAGAAATATTGGTGACCGAATTCATGCACAGTCAAAATTTCAGGTATACGATATCCAAAAGGATCAAACGAACTAGTCCCCGCCATGATCATGGTGGGGTATTCCATCCCATCTGCTCCTGAGGCATTTTCGGGAGGATCGACTACTGTTAATACAGGATACGGATATTTGAAATACCATTCTTCACTAAGACGAAGTGATGCTTCAATGGCAGCCACATGTCGGTCGATCATCAGATGATTTCGGGGCTCATAAAAGAGCGAGACTTTCACGCCGCGGTAGGTGAAATCTCTTCGTTTCCAATCTAAATTGCTTTTCAAGGTAAACGCAAAGTCATGGATGTCTTCGGCGTGCAATTTATAGATCATACGTTTAGAATCTGCAGGATCCGGCCAGGCATCTTTCTTCAATCCATCGACAGGATCGAGATAACTGATCGCTTCACCGGAATGCGCTAACCAGAAACCACGTGGGATGTTCACCCGGACATCATAGGTTCCAAAATCTGAAAAGAATTCAGTATCTGCATGATGAGCATCACAAATCCATTTCGATCCTTGGTAAACCCCTACCTTAGGAAACCACTGAGCGGCCATCAGGAATCCTTCAGCCCATCCCGTCCGAGCAAAGACTCGTGGAAATTTACTTTCCCATTTAATATCAACCGTCACCGATCCGCCAGGAGGAATAGCGCGTGCTAGATTAATCCAATAAACCGTCTCGTCCTCTCCATACGCTCCGCTGAGTTTATTGCCCTCCGAGGTCACAGATAAGAGACGGCAATAGCCCCATGAGGATTCAAGCTTTGCATCTCCCATCTGGTCTCCACGCAGACTCCCGCTTCCCTCCTTCATGAAAATAGAATTGGGACCTTTAAAAGCATTCAAATAAAGATGCAGCGGGAACTGGCTCGTGGACATCGTCCCTGCATTTTTCCAAGTCAATTTCATGGAACCTGTCAAAACATATTCAGCAGGGTTTACATAGGCATCGATATCGTAATTAGCAAGACGGGGAGTTAATGGTGTTTTAAACCAAACAGGGTTAGAGACCTGTGCCCGGAGGGTCAGGGATAGAAGGGCGAGTAAAAGATAAGTCAGTAAGCGCTTCATAACACCCGCCTTTTAAGATCTTCAACCGTTTTCAAAACAAAATATTGATTGGACAGGAAGTGAACGATGTTAAGCAAAAGGCTTCGCAAAATCAGAGCATTTAAAAGGGTCACGCCTACTTGTATGAGGATCACCGACCCAAGGGCAACTGAAGTTCCTGCTCCTAGTCGCCATGTTACCCAAAGAGCTCCGTAAGACAGTACAAGACGCAGGGCCGTCGAGATCATCGCAAGACTTAGCCATGAGCCTAAATTTTTCCAAACGGTATTTAGACAAAAACGAAGATGCTGAAAATAGCTCGTCGTGGGCTCTATGAGTCGCTGTACTCTACAAATAGACCACTGAAACATCCCAAAACTTGTGAGTGCTACGGGAAGTAAGATACCCCACAGAAAAGCGGCCCACATAGTCGATAAGGTCCCCACCCAAACAAGACCATCACCTAGAAATCCCAATAGCCAACCCAGTAAAAGGGTGGGTAGGAGGCCTATGATAAGGGCATCCCCCAATCCCTTAAGCCAAGGAGAAAAGTTTGCTGGTTGTCCAAGCGTGTGGGCTTGTAGACGCCAACCATTTCTTAAAATGAGAAAAATAATTCCTAATGTCAAAATAATGAAGACCGGTCCCGTAAAGGATTCAAAATCAGTAATTCTTGGACTTCCTTTTATAAAATAAAGTAAGTCATTACCACTGAGACGCGTACCCCAATCTTGAGCAAGCATACTAGAGCCATTTGAATAGGACATTAAATCCAGCCATCGACTTTTAAGGCTCCATGCTCCTGCAATGGCGAGTGCTACCCAACTCAAAATAAATTCACCATCTTCACGACTACAATTTGGCTTTAGGGATTTTTTAATAAAAGCCCAAGGGCCTTGAGGACTGTATTCATTACTGGTCTGAAAGGTTTCCATGGCCTTAACCCTCCTTGGTAGATCAGGCAGATATTCAACTCTACATAAATTGCTTCAGCTTTTATATGTCATCCCTTGATGGAGACACGATTAGTAGTAGGTTGATCTTTTTTTTGAATAGTGTACACTATTCAAAAAGAGGTTTTATGCCTATTAAATCAAAGCAAGGTGGTTCCCGAGCCGGAGCGGGAAGAAAACCCGGAAAAGGGCCTTATGGTGAACGAACCCAGGCACTCCGAGTACCCGAAAGCCAACTGAGCATGCTTAAAAACCACTTGGCTCAATATCGTCACTCTTCGGGAGCCCCTCGACTCAAGAGAGGTGAAGTGATCACGCTAGAACTTCATCGGATTCAGCGCGACACCCGTCTTCGCTCGATTCCACTCATTCCTTCTAGCGTTCCGGCTGGATTTCCTTCCCCAGCGGATGACTATTTTCATGGATCCATTGATTTAAATGAACATCTGATTCACCGACGTGAATCTACTTTTATTTTAAGAGTTTCAGGTTGGTCCATGTTGCAAGCAGGAATCCATGACGGGGATGAACTCATCGTAGATCGATCACTCGAACCTCAAAATGGCCATATTGTTATCGCTGTCGTCGATAATGAATTGACCTGTAAGCGTCTTCTAAAATCAGGCCATATCATTCGTCTCGTTTCCGAAAATCCAGACTACCCCGAGATCATTGTAGATAAAGCTCAAGAAATTACGATTTGGGGTGTCGTCACACGTGTCCTGCATAAGGTATGAAAGCCCATAACCTCATCGCTTTGATCGATGTGAACAACATGTACGTTTCATGCGAGCGGGTCTTCCGCCCTGACTTGGCTCGAACCCCCATGGTTGTTCTAAGTAATAACGATGGCTGTGTCGTTTCGCGTAGTGCCGAAGTCAAAGCCTTGGGTGTGCCCATGGGCATCCCTTGGTTTAAGATTCGAGATCTCGCCAAAACTCATCACATCCTAGCCTTGAGTTCCAACTACGATCTCTATGGTGATATGAGTGATCGATTTATCACCACCTTACGGAATTTTAGTCCCACTCAAGAAATCTACTCGATTGATGAGTGTTTTCTAGGGGTTGGAGATCTGCAGGAAAGAACTATCATCGATTTAGGCCGCGATATTCGCCACACAATTCAGAAATGGATCGGACTTCCTGTGTGTGTCGGTATTGGGCCGACTAAAACACTCGCTAAACTTGCTAACCACGCAGCCAAGAAACAAGAAAGCCGACAAGGAGTTTGTTTTTTGGCAGCTAAGGACACTCCTGCTATCGCTTCTATTGCAGAATCCTTCCCGGTTCGAGATGT